>Ga0209611_10000773_pt1 | contig 50415 bp, 42 predicted proteins | sample S1TSphgellanicum_3_FD_187693 | JGI IMG/M metagenome (GOLD analysis project Ga0209611, IMG submission 187693) | Host-associated microbial communities from peat moss isolated from Minnesota, USA - S1T2_Fc - Sphagnum magellanicum MG (SPAdes) (version 2) | ecosystem: Host-associated > Plants > Peat... | reverse complement strand
TGTAGCTTGTTTTTCTAGCCTTTCTTTCCTTTGAACTTCTCTTATTATTTTTATTGCCTCCTTTTTTAGTGCTTTCTATCGCATCCTACTCAAGTATTCCTTTGAAGTCACTATACAATTTTGAAAATAATTAATTAACAATTCTTTCGCTTGTGTTTTTCTTGTAGGCGAATGAAACAAATCGCCATTTGCAAGTCCTTGTTGAGTTATGCTCATGAAGTTATTACTACCCACCTCCAACTTTGGTGCATCTTCATCTATGTTCACAATCACATTAATTGTGTCTATTATAGTTTCCTAGTTCATGGCTGTAAAGTTTATATGCAAATCTACATAGTACCTAAGATGGATCTCAAACACACTAGTAGTTAGGTTATCATGTGCCAAAGGAATTGTTGTTGATATGTTGATAAATTCTATTGGAGTAGATTGTTTTTCACATTGGATATTGTTGTCTTCCTTTTCATCCACTTCATTATCTTCATTGGCTGTAGAATTTCCATTTTTCCGTTGTTTGTTATTTGATGTTATATTATTAGCTACATATAAACTACTATGGTTTGTTTTTTCATGCATTGTTACAAGGTTTAGTGGCCAAATCCCTACTACTTTAAACCTTGACAAAATATTTTTCTTGGTGATGGATTGGTCTAGGGCTTTTTCTACCTAGCTAACCAAAATTATTTTGTTTGGTTCAATGTAATTATTATTGGCCATTGTAGCATCTCTCTTTTTTGAAAGTTGTTTTGAACAATTTGAAGCAAGCAACATCTAGAGGCTGCAATGCATGGCTAGTATGACTAGGTAAAGTTATCATATTTAACCCAAAGGTTTGTGCCTATTCAATTACTTTTAGTGTGACATGGGATCCGTGTCCATCTAAAATGAACAAATGCCTATTAGTTAGGGAAATCCCACCTAGTACTAACCTTTTGAAGAAAGACAATAATTCCTTGAACAAGAAATTGGTCATCCATGCCTTAAATTGCAGCCATACATGATCCTCATTTGCACATTTTTATGTAGTCATTTTGCATCTTCTTTCCCCTAAGGATGTAGAAGCTCAACAAAGATACTTTTGCAACGCTAATAGTGTGGTTGACAATTAGCCACTCTTTGGATTTAAGTATGATGATGTAAACTTGTTGTGAAACTTGTTTAGCCAGAACCCTAGCACATGATTGCCTACTTGTTTATATTTTTATCTCGTTTGAATTCTAGACATGATGTGCATCATAGTTATACTTGTACAAACTTTGTAAAATTGTTGTAAAAGCTTTCACATGATTGCGAAGTTAGCCCTTGTGCTATACTAATTTCCAAACCTTCAACTTGTTGAATGCTAAATTTTGGGTGCTGGCATTTAAACCAAAACCACCAAGAACTTCTTGGTATTCCATGTTTGAATGGTGTAATCCTAATTTGAGTTACTTCTGCAACTTTCATTTTGAACTATTGTAAGGTAATTGATGGCCCCATTTTGCATAGCCAAAGTTGAGCTACTATAGTTTCATTTTATTTTATTTGTGAGCACACCTACTGGCCTACATTTCTTGGACCTTGTTTTGCCATTTAAGTGATTTGACAAAAAGGTACAAGGTATGTTCCAATGTCTATTAGCTTACCTCAATGACGTTCTCCCACTTTCAATTACATCCATGGCTTTTTCAACACTTCATAAGTCCATTTACCATTTTCGGTGATTATGATACACTTGTTAACTCTACATTGTTTTTGTTTTGTTCTGGTCTAGAAGGAGGAACATTTTCTTTGTCTTGTGTAGGATGTTGGTTTGAGCCACTTTACTTCTTGCATGGCACTGTCAAAATCATTATGTTTTAAGACCTCTTGGCCCTAATCTCCAACAAGTTGGAGGTGTGCATTTCGTCCCCACAAGAAGGTATGAACTTAAACTTCTTTAATATGTCCCAAAAAACAAGAAACTTTGAAAGGTTAGTGTAAATTTCAATTGCATATGCTTTTAGTTTTGGTGAAGAAGTAATAAGAGCATAAACACTTTTGAAATCATCCTAATATAAATTTTGGTCTATTGTATCTGTGCAGGCAATGGGTGTGTAAGAACAAATTGCACTTCCTTTATGTGTAAAGAAACCAATTTTTCTTGTGATTCCTTACATTGTAGGACCTAGGAACTATGGAACTTTGTACCCAACAATAATATTGAAACTTTTAAAACTTGTGGTTGTAAATTTGATTTATTGCAAACCTTCCTAGTTGTACATTTGATTTTTGCTCTTCTACTTACTCTAGTTGTGTCTCTTCTTTGATTATTGTAAGGTCAAATTTGTGTTTTAAAAGTTCTTGTGTTTCTTCCTTGACTATTGCGACCTCTAATATGTGCTGCTCTATCCTAACTACCTTAAGATCTAATGTATGATCCTTTATTTTGATGTCTTTTGAATCTTGATTTAGCCCATATGCTTTATAGATTTTTATGAATGACTTGAAACTCACATTATTTGGTAGATTTAACATTCTGAAATAATGGAAATGAATTTACAAGAGATTATTTACTTACATGTTTAAAACCTTGTGAACTTGTTATTGTTTTGGCAGGAATGTAGCCAAGGCAAAATTGGGGGGAATTTGGAAGTGTTGCCTTTTTTAATGTGTTGATTTCAAGATCCAATAGAACATTATGAGGTTTTGCATATTTATGGTCAGTTGTGTGTTGTTTAATGTTCCCTATAAACCTCATAAACAAAGATTGTTTTTGCATCCCAAACATGGGATTTTATAAGACCATTTTAATTCATCCCCTAAAATAAACACTTTAAACAACCCATTCTATGTTTCTCCTCATTTTACCCTTCACCCTAAGGCTTATCACTAAACTAATTTTTCTTAGCCTAAATATATTGTTAAACCAACCCACTGCACTCCCAAAACCAAACCTTTTTGTGTTTGTCAATATTCAACTTTGCACAATTTTGGTCATCTCACCACCCATCACCAAACCTTTCCACACTCTTAATGGACCAAAAAATGTGCAAGCATGACCAAATTTATGCCTATGACCAAACATAAAAATCACATCCTAATCATACACATAAGAATTCTTGAACACAAGTATTCATATCCGAATGTTTGGTCATAGGCAAAATCCAAAATGGTCACACAATTGTGACTATTCTATGACCAACAACACCTAGCATTATATGGGTGTTCGATTATAGGCTTGTGTTTGGTGATGGGCCTTTTTACCCTACTGTTTGAAAAAACTAATGTCACACATTTTTTATTTATTTAGGTGTGGGTAATGGAGATGGAATTAGACTGGTTATAAATTATTTGTGAAAATGATTGAAATTGAAAGTTTTAGAAATTCAAAAAATTAGCTTCAAGATCAAACTAGAGGTTCTATTATTAAAAAAAAAGTTGAAATTGAAATTGAAATTGAAGAAGGTTCTTTTGAATCAATAATAAAATGACATTGGATAAACCACCCCTTTCAACCCAAAGCTTCAAGGTTCAATTTTATTTTTCATATTCTCATTTCTTTCCACATACAAATGAAAAGAAATTTAGTCCCTAGACAACTTTCTTAAAGAAGTTCCTTGAAAAGACATGAACTTTCTTCTTTTGTGAAAAGAATAGGATTTAATTAAGTTTCCCCAATTGCCTCTTGGGAGAAAGGGACTTGCAACTTCTTTAATGCAAATTGGCCCAAGTTTCCTATGGAAATGTGCTTGCTTGAGGCAAATGGGATGCAAATTAGTGCATAAGGTATTGAAAGTCACCCAAATAAATCAATAAATAAATAAATAAATAAATTTACCTATTCAAAAAAAATAAAATAAAATTTCCATTCCTCTTTATTTGGGAATTGTAACTTCCTTGAGACAAATGGGATGCAAACTCAATTGAAGAGAAATGGGATGAAGATTAATGCTTAGGATATTTAAATTTTTTGCATGCATATGGTGTTGAAAAAAAAAACTTAAAAAATATATAGATTGAATTTTATTTATTTTTCATTCTTCTTTACTTGGGAACGGCTAAATATATTCCAATTTGGAATTGTCCAAAAGATTACTTATGAAACCTATAGTTGTTGTGCCTAAACTGATTTTGATGACTCATTGTCATTAGAATTTTAAAATCATTAATTTGGTGATTTAATTTCAATTTCAAAATTAAAACTTATTTAAAATCTACAAAAAAACAAATGGAACCAACTTTTGTTACCTGCAAAAGTTAACACCAATATCAATAATATTTACACCCATAAAAAATGGGGATACTTGTGACCTTGGAATGTGCATTCAAAATTTCAAAGTACCTCCTTTGTGCAAACCCCATACTAAAATTAGCTACAAGTAATGTGTGTCAATGGGAATGTTGTAGCCTTCTTTTGTCATGGTTAACTTTTACTCATGTTCAAGCTGAAAACTAAAACAAGATGTTTTGTAGTCAAACTCTATGATATCTATAAAACAAATGGAGGCCCAACCTTTAATCTACTGGTTTTCTTAAAAGGGGAATTCCATACATTGAAGTCATCAAGAAATATGTTTAAGCCATAGTGAAAAAGTTCATCTCTAGATTTATTTTGAATATAATTTCTTGAATGAATCTAATTACAAACTATTTTTAGACAAATGACTTTGGATTTAACTAACGTGCATCCCTAAACTTGCATTACATGCATTGCCTCTATGAAATCTAAGAAATTTGTTAAAACCAAAAGAAATGATAAGACACATGCACATTAATTGGCAACCCTAAACATGTCGATGGCCATGTAAGTGACATGGAAATAATGCAATAGGTATGTATGAAAAGTTTCACGAAGGGCATATTCTTGTATTTAGACATGACAATTTCATTGAACTAATTAGAAAACAAACCTATCGTTTAGGGTGCCTTTTGCACAATTGTGTTTCATGTTTCCAAAAATTGTAGAACTTTTAAAAATGTTATCATAGTGAGGCTAAATAACTTGCCAAATTGCCAACACAATCTCCAAATATATGTAATGAACTACAAAAAGCTTGTGGGCAACCAAGGGATGTTATGTTGAAAAAATAAAAAAAATAAACATAAGTAATTTGCATGCCAATGGATAGAAAGATGCATGGTGGAGGAGTAGGTTCAAGTCGTGGAGCAAACATTTGCACTTTCAACCACTAACCTATGCACTCATCAATTGTAAAGCATGAAGCAATTGTTATCATGAACCTAAACATATACAGGTCACAAGGTGTAGGAGGGGAAGGGTTCTTATACATGTTCATTAAATGTGGGAGTGATCTTAAATATCCCTCAACTCTTAAGGATAAAGATCCCTCCCACTGGTAAGAGTTTTCTAAAAGGAATTTTCACAAATATAAGGTGCCCTTCAAATACATTAAAGGAATTTCTCCTACTATTTTACAATACATACATTCAAGTATGCATTCAAATATGTATCATGATAGGTTTGAGGCTTTACATTGCCTTCTCAAACCTCCCTACATTGAAGATTCAATTTCACGAGTTGTGTGCCAGAGTTGTGTGATAATAGTCATGCATGTGGATTTCAATAACTTTGATCTTTGCCTACAAATTTTGTATAGAATCATTATGTGAGCAACTCTTGTCAAATTGAACTTTATGAATATCATCATCTTTAGAGGGTTATGAAACAAAATAGAAGGCATGAAATGCCACCAATATATCACCAATTTTAGAGCAACAAGTGAAGCTTTAATAATTTGACAAGCAATTTTTGTCACAAAAAGTTTGGAAAAAGTTCGCACATGGAGTTATTGGTTGCTTAAGCTCGCAGAGCCAACAGGAACATCAAAAGTCCTTGGACGGTTGATGTCAGGAGGTGGATGCTTGGGAACAATAATGGTGAGTAGACCATCTTGGCATGCTGCTGTAATATTGTCCAAATTGGCATTGGCAGGCAGATTGAACTTGCGCATGAATTTTCCAGCACTCCGTTCCACCCTTACATACTTAATTTCTGTGTCAGTAACGAACTCATCTCGCTTGCGTTCCCCACTTATCTTTAACACATTGTCATTTTCCACTTGCACCTATAGGCCAAATGCATTAACATTTTCACACCATGACACACAACAAGGTGGGTCATAGGCTCCTTGTTGTAAATGATACAAGATGTAGCTGAAATTTTGAATTTTAAAGTTTTATTTAGTTGTTGGACTTACATTTTGCATTGTTTTACAAGAGATAACCAACACTTGTGAGTTTCTAAATATCTATAAATTGGGAAGGTTGTGTAAGATAATTTCTAGATATTGAAAATTGATTGTGATGTCTACAAAATGATTATGTGAGACCTCTTGAGAAACATAAAAAAATAGAAGCTTTACTTAGATGTAGGCTTTTGAAAACTAGTGGCCAAAGAATTTGCCTTACTACAACAGTTTGGCATCACTATAGAAATAACAAAATATTTGAGGCAAAAAGATTTGGAACACTGAAGGTGCTGAACTAATCATAACATAACACTTATTAGATGGGCTTGCATTAAAAGATGGTGGTTCAATCTGTTTGACACCTACAACACATTCACACATCAAATGCTTTGGAAAAAGTTGTGTGTTCTTGAGTTGAATTGAAAGAATGAAATGTCTTATAATTTGGCTTTCTACATGGAGAACATCAAATACTCCTAACATAGGTTCCCCAAAGTGCATTGAATTATGAAAAAAACCTTGAGACGAAATTTAGGTTATATGCACATGAGTCTTCTTTGGTTGCAAGGCACTTTTACTACTCTGACACATAAGCCAAAGGAGATTAATTTGAGTGGGCAAATTTTACTTCTCAGTGCAAAACATTCTACATTTGCATGCCCCTAGGATGAAACTCTTTGTTGAGTAAGACCGATGCCTGGTTACTAGGGGGATCAAGTTGTTTTCTCTATTGTATATTGAATCCTTTCACCATTTAGGGTTAATATTATGAGGTGCAAAAGATTGAAATACCTTGATGTCAGCATGAGTGAGACCAGGCATGTCAGCAACAAAGACATATGCAGCAGGGAGCTCTTTCACATCCACAGCTGTACTTGCCATGATCTTTTTTGTCAACACGCTACATTCACAATTAATGATAAGAAAAAAACAAGTTGTCAATTTGTTAACATTTGGGAATTTCTGGCGAACAACAATCAAGAGGATATGTGTTCTGTTAAAATGTTTCAGAACTTCTCATTTTTGGGAGGTGATAACACCACCAATTGTTCTCAAAGCTTGGGCAATTGTAACAAAGGAGTAGATATGATAGGAATCGTGCGGCAAAAATGTCATGATAGAAGTTGGTACCAGGTTTATGTTGATGGCATACACATGCAAACTTCTCTTAGAAATTTAAATCACAATCTACAACAACTCAACACATTTTGTAGTAAAATCATAGCATGAGGTTCCTGCACTCATTCAATGTAACTTGTTGGGCGTATGCAAAACCTTGACATTTTTAAAACTAAGGAAAAAAAAAGTTCTCATTGAGGAGGATTGCTAAGTTCATTGACTTCAAACAAAAGACTTTGAAAAATCCTCCTCAATGAACTTAAAAATTCGACATTATTGGTGAATCAGCAGAGTCCAGCCTCCGTCTCCACCTCCGAATTCTTTCTTGGGGCATTTCAATCCAGCATTGACACATTCAAAGCATGTTCGAAGTTTGCCATGTGACAAAGAACTATAGCAAGAATCATTACAGACAGACAAAAGGATTAGAAGATGAAAGAAAGTACAGCTGAAGCAATATCTGATTTCTTTGTAGTTACATGTTGCTTGAAATTGCAGTGCTAAGAAGACCAAATTCATATGAACAATTCAGGACTTATTTGAATAGATATACGATTATTTCTTCACAATCTAAGTATGTGTGCTTGGGGAAGAGCAGCGGGGCACGGTGGTGCTCATGATCTCTGTAACCTCCCTCTTGCGCCTTGAAGCGTTCAGGATCTCACGTGTAGATCGTCCAGATGTACCGCCGCAACAGTAGGAGCAGCCATGTCCGGTTGTGGGCATAGATATTGAAACGAGATATGAAGAGGTCTGTTTGCAATGCGTACATTATGCACTCGCGACGACCACTCGCATATGAAGCGTGTAGAAATCCACTAACTTTTAGGTTTTGCTCATCGCTTACCCAGTCAAGCGCTTTTCATAAAAAGTTCTAACGACAGATCTGAAAAAACCCACTCACTAACTCGAACCCATCGATCAGGGAGCGGTAGCTCACTCAGAAGTGGCAATCCATTTCATCCTCGATCAAAACGTGCTTATGATTGCTTCTTCTTCTTGCTCTTGTTCTTTCGCAAATGCCTATGTTGGAATCACGATGGTTGCAAGCGAGCTTGAATTGAGGTGAGGAAAGAAGAAGGGAGAAAACTTGAATTTTTGGAAAATGGGAGAAAGTTTGGGTTTTTGCAAATGCCTATGTTGGGATTACGATGGTTGCAAATGAGGTTGAATTAAGGTGAGAGGGAAGAAGAAGGGAGAAAGCTTGGGGTTTTTGGAAGAAGGAAGAAACCTTGGGGTTTTGGAAATGCCTATGTTGGAATTACGATGGTTGCAGAATTAAGGTGAGAGGGAAGAAGAAGTAGGGAGAACGCTTGGGTTTGTGGAAAATCGGAGAAAGTTTGGGATTTTGCATCGACGCCAGATGTGTCCTTTTTTGAATGTGGGGAAATGGAAAAAGAGAGCTGCAATCGGGAATCTAATTGATGAATCGGGCAATGCTGTTTCCGAGAAGTTCAAGGGTCTTTTGTTTTGATGAGAGTGTGAAGAAAATTTCGTATTTCAAACATCGGAATTATATTTGAGGATTTCATGTTTGTGATGAGTTGAAGATATTATTGACCGGTAGGGAGTTCAAATTTCGAAGGTTGAACTTTCAGTTCAAGGTTTGAAGAGAATTTTTTTCGGTAAAGCGATCCGATTTTTGCTGATCGGAAAAGGTGAAGCTGTCCATTGAGTTTTGTAGAAAACAGTTTGATGGAGCTTGGCTAGCAATTTCTGAATAAAATGATGGATCGAAGGCTGGTCTCTATCGCCTCTCTATCACGTTCTTCCAGGTACAATTGCTCTTCTGACTCCTACCGTTCGTAGTGTTTGGATAACGATCTCTTCCCAAGAGAAGAGATTCGTGATGATGCAAGATAGGAGAGAAGTACTCTAGAGAGTGCTATCACGGAATTTTCTATGTTGTCGTAATTTCGTATACAGACTGAAGGAGTCTTTTCCCTCTCTATTCTGGCTGTAGAAAACAACTGAGATAGTTGGTAATTGTTTCCTTCTTGCAGGTTAAGGTGTTCTATGAACTGTAAAGTAAGTCACATAGTTGTCTCCTCCTCCCGACCCAAGGTTTCATTGTCAAGAATTTGTTGCAGGGGTCAAGGACATCAGCATGCTTTTTCTGTATACAATTTACAAAAAATCCAGAGTTGTAGAAATAGATACTATGCTGTATGTGCAAAAATGAGAGATGCAGCCTCCACAGATGACAGTTCAAGGTCATTGGAAATTCGATCAAGAGATGGAGGCTTTAATGGAGCTTCAAATCACAACTCCTTTAACAGACTGGAAGCTGAAATAGCTGAGGTTACACACAAATCAAACCTCCTTGGCATGAAATCCTCATTTCCAAGTGGGAGTGCACACCAAATTCTCATGCAATACACTAGTGTGATTGTCAATGTTTCTTTTTCAGTATAGTTTGACAATCCTGACTAGAACATGGCTTCCTTAGTCACAGAGTGGAACCGCATATGTAAATTGAAAATGGTTTTCAATCTTAGAAAGCCTCAGGATTTGAAAATCTCCTGTCCGGATGGAAGCTTGTCAATTATCTTAGTTTGTAACTAAATTGGAACAAACCTCCGTGGTGAACATGCAGTTGGCATTGATTCGAGAAAGTGACATGCGATCAAAGTTGGTGAGAAAATTGAGTGAGGCAAACCAACACATCCGTCAGCTGAAAAAAGAGGTACAAGTATCCCTTCAAAGTTGACACATTGACTGCAACATCCTGCATAGTAGTGCATGAGAAGTCACCAATGTCTGACATTATATGATGGCAGGTTCAGGAGAAAGACAACACAATGTTCAGGTGCCAAAGTGAGCTTTCAAGTATGGAGCTGGAGCTTCAGGTCTGATTTTTTCATCTAATTCTGCAGGAAAGAAATGGCATATAGCACAAGATTGTCTTTCTCACAGAGCTCAGTATCCTGTTTTATCCTAAGGTCTTCAAAATATGCATGTTTGGTTCCAGGTGCTTGTGAACATAGCTCAAGAAATTGCCAAGGAAGGAGGCAAACCTGGAACCCCAAAAATCAATGGACGTTATATTCATTCCCATCTTGCATACAGTCTTGAAGGTGATGGCATCTCCTCACCTCAATTTATCTTTATGTTAAATCATACATACTTCTGTCAAAGAGGAGACTGAGCTATCTAGAGTTATCCTTTGATGGCAAAGTGATGGGGCAATGTTGGAAATCAGAGATGCAGAAGTTGATATTTGCACGCATCAAGGATGTGGATATGGTGCGGACACGTGAGGTTGACCTGGTATACTATAGCATGGCTGAGGTAAGTCCCCTTGTGAAATCTTTTGTCACCTTGTACCCTATGTTTAAATGATATGGAAGTAACATGCTGAAAGTTTATGCTTGGTTTGTCAAATTGTTGAGTGGGTGGACTGATTCTGGTCACTGTTATGTCGGAAGGATGTGCGAGTGATGGGTTCATTTGATGGCTGGACTTATGGAGAAGAAATGTCTCCTGAGAGCACTGGCATGTACACCAGATTCACTTCAACAGTCAAGCTCCGTCCTGGCCGGTGAGATCCTAGATCAACTCTCAAGGTCTTGCAAATTTTTTGTCTAAGTGTTGTGAGTCAATCTTGAGAGCATGGGAGATATTCTTTATGGCTACTGATTGTGCAATTGAAGGCTGTATTGTGGTTCCTCTGCCTGGAATCTTCATCACTTCAGCTAGAGAATACTCTTGAGTTCATTGTCTCAGTTTCTCCAGGGTGGAGGATGGGTTTCTGAATCAAGGTACGAGATTAAGTTTCTAGTGGATGGAGAGTGGCAAGTGTCATCTGAGCTGCCAACATTAGGCGAAGGGGTTACCATGAACAACTTATTGGTAGTGGATTAGCCTTTCCAAAATTCAGGTTATTTCTTCCTTGGTTGTGTTCTGCACCTGAGTTTACCACATTCTGTAGTGTATTGGTTGGATATGTGAGGTAATGTCTTTTAGGACATGCCATGCATTGCCACCCTTGCATCTTCACTGTAGGTGGAAGAAATTTAAACTATCTGAAATCAAATTTGAAAATTCAATTTTGTGAGGGATACTTTTTCTATTATCTTCTTTTGAACTGGGTCTCAATCACACATCTTGTTGGGGCCATTGGTATCATTTTCCAGAGGTGAGGGCCAACACCACATCTGTAAAGAATCCTCATGTGGCTGTGGACTTCAGGGAGTTCTTATTTCCCAATTGTTTTGATAAGGCTATGACTGCACTCATTCTTGTCATGCTAGTTTTGGTTTTGCTGGAACTGAGAGAACAGTGACCTTCGGAGTGTTGTTCTGGAGTTTTCCCTGCAGTCTCACAGATATGTTTTCCAGTAGCTTCAAGATATGTTCTGCATCCAGGTAATTATGAGTGATGTCCTTAATTATATGTTTTGGGTGCAGGAGGCCTTGACCACCACCCTCTCTGTTCAGGGTTCTCTATGTCTTATAGGCTCAGATGTTGCTTGTTTAGGGACAAGCTAAAATGAGATGTAACTTGCCCTTGCAAGCTTGTTGCAGCTTCAATGAGGATTGACTTTTTGCAATAGCACTGTCTCTTGATTGCTAGCCAACATCATGATTGAGTCTTCCTTCTGCTTCTGGAGATGCAATTGAAAGTCAGGACACAGATTTTTCTATTATTCTTTGCTCAAAATTATGCATGGATTAGTAGATGTTTAGCTACACCCACTTTTGGGAGCTGATGAAGTCAGTGAGCATCATGCAGCTAGTCAATGTTGATTGTGATGAAGGTGATGTTAGTTTTAACACTCGTAAGGTCATGGCTGCACTGCACTCAGTCAGATTGTGTTAGTTTTGGTCTTGCTGGAATTGACAGAACAATCACCTTCAAAGTGTTGTTGTGGAGTTTTTGCTACAATCCCACCTGTCCTTGATAAAGCAAACTGCATGTATTATTACCAAGTCTTCCAGACATGGCATATGTGGTTTGTTTCTCTCATGACCTCACTTGCATGAGATAATGATAAGGACTGAACTCAAGAAAATCTAATTAGGATTCACATGAAACTCTTGGGACATCTGGTAACTTTTGTTGCAAGTTTCTCACTTCTGGAGCATTAGCATTCTCATTTTGAGTTGTTGATCCAGAACCATCCTGTTGACTTTCTTACCTTCGTCAGCCTTTTGGCTAAGATCAAGTGTAATATCTGTTCTTGTCAGTTTAATATCTGATACAAGGCTCTCATGATGATAATCTAATTCTCCTCAGGGCCATGGCTGTCTGGTAGTTTGCTACCTGGCCCTGTGCATGTCACCTTGGTCTTGCTTCCTTGGTGTGCACTCCCCCCTTGGGAAAGTCAAATATTACAAGCAGGATATCTCTTCTGTAGCTTCACAGAATAGCAGCAGTTTTTATTTGAATATCTTCCTTGGAAAGCAATGACATCAAATTGTAGATTGCTGCAGAGCTGATGCTCATTATCACCCTGTACTTGCAATGCTTGCACTAGTAATTTGTAACGTTGTACTTCAGGGCTTGAGAGCTTTTAGTTTAATTGTGCCCAAAACTTTGGAATGATACATGACTTTTGTTTTGTTTTGGATTTTGAGGGCTTTGGCTTCACGGTGAACACAGCATAGTGAACCACTGTATCTCTTCAAGCTAAGCATTTGATTTGATAGGTTTTACTCAGGTACTCTCTTTGCTTCCTCAACTTCTTGTTGTTGAATTATGATATCATATTTGGATTCCAAATCCCTCAATTTTTTAATGAGCTTGTGAGTTTTATAATATGTCAAAATCTTTATTAGATTAATGTTGTAGTTTTGTAAGTGACTCCCTTCATTCAATTACCTTTTTTATATCTTGGTGATTTTACAATTCATCGTATCCTTCATCAACATCATCATCGTTTGTTTATGTTGTTATTTTTAATAATAGTAATAGTCCAATCCTTTGACATCACAAATGAGACTTTGGAAAAGCCCACTCATTTCATATGTTTTATTTTTCACAAATATTATAAAATTATCAATATGTGTGAACAACTAAGATTTTTTCTAGACTAACAATTAATTTTCAATATTAATATGACAATTTGAAATTACCTTATTTCAAGAAATTTCAACCCCTTCATTTTCAATTTGTAATAAAATTGCAATATATCAACCAAGGCTATTACTGTTGAGCTTGTCATGTCATGATTAGGGCAACCTAGGGTCAACCTAAGAAAAACTTAGGTCGAGTATACTAATTTTTTTAGCAAAGGTCAAATATTTATCCTTGCAAACTCACACATATGCAAATTGTGTAAAAAAACTTACCCTTGAAAACCTAGCATGTGTGTACTTCACTAATCATTTCTGACAACATTAAATGTCACTACTGAAAACTCTTAAAAATAAAAATTAATTGTAACCATCCATCGAACCACTTAGATTGATTTCAACCATTCATGAAATGGTGAGAAATAATTTAATCCAAATTTAATCACGATATCATTTAACCCTGTCCATGGATTGACCAAATTACATTCGCTCTATCCAAGGGACAACTGGCCTTGTCTAGGGAATGCAATCGAATCGTGGCCACCCCTTGTCCCTGGACCAAATGCCCTTGTCCAAAAACGATCGCCCTTATCCACAGAGCGTGACTGAATTGTGGTCGCCCTTTTCTAAGGTGCAATTGCATTTGTCAAAAAAACATGATCAAATTGTGGTCACCCTTGTCTAGGGAGCAATTGCCCTTGTCTAGAAAACATGATTGAATTGTGATCACCCCTATCCAATAATGACCACCCCTCTCCAAGAGTGATCGCCCCTATCTTAGGAGCAACCACCCCTGTCGAAAAGTGACTGCCCCTATCCTAGAAGCGACCACCCTTTTCCAAAAGCAAGTAGCCCTATCCAGGGAACACAAGCTAATTGCAATCATCCCTGTCTAGAGAACACAACCAAATTGCGATCACCTGTGTCCAAATAAAGGTCCTTAGACGATCCCTATCCAGGGAGCAACCGTCGTTGTCCAAGGAATGATCGCTTCTTGTACAAAGGAGGTCGGTCGGAATCTAACTCTCCACATCAGATTTGGATTCCATCTTCACAGATCTAACTTACACAGGTCCTGTAACACAACAGTGAGACCAAGACCACAGTTGCCACTGATCTAGTGGTTCTCTTTGTGTAAGTTGTGGTGGCTGTTTGGCCTAGCACTCTTTGAGGTGTCTCTTACAAGGACTCTTACATAATGCAATAATGAGATTGATGAGGGCATAGCTTGTGGTGTCTCTTTACCATCAAAGACCAGGTTTCTTACTATGTTTAAATAATTGGCCTAGCTCTCATTCTTTGAAGTCTCCTTTTTTTACCCAAGTACAACAAATCTAGCCTATCTTTCCCCCACTGCAAGACCAAATGACCAAGCTATACCCCTATAAACCTGGGTTTGGCTACAGTAGTAATCAATTTCATGCTTTCTCTGGAAAGGCAACACCCCACGACCACTTTGTAAGGGGATCTTACTACAACACTCACAGGATGCTTATAACTTGATGCCATCTGCAGTATGTCACCTCTTTCTTATACATGAGAGGAGCAATGCACAACTTAACAAGCTGCACAGATGTTTCCAGTTGGATGCAGGATCAGTCCACTTTCAAATCTTTGTTTTCTGCCATTAAAAATTGAAAGCTTTCTATCTGAACATTCATCTATTTTTGCAGAGGAAGTGATTTCAAGGGTATTGTCCCAAAGCTTGGCTATTGTAATGTTTTTGGGAGAAACAATATAGGACTAAAACACCAGACTTACCTTGCAGTTGAGTTTACCAAACATTCTGCTTAACACCACACAATTAAGCACCAAGCCATCTGCTACCAAGACATGCACAGAATCAAAGGTGCCCTTCATTCTTGTGGAACTGTTTGAAGCCCTTGGCAAGCAATCCTTTTCTTCCCGATTGTTGCATTTGTTTGAAGTGTCACCATAGCCTCCGAGCTGCAACAATTTGGTAGTGGTAAGCAGAAGCCATGTTCCAGAATGCCAATTGTCATTGATGTTGCATCAAGGTTAGGGAGAGGCCTGGAGTCTTAAACACTTTTTGCTAGGGCAAATACTCTTAGAATCAAAGCCTTCAGATATAGATCTTTGTAGAGACATTCATTTCTGGAGTGGAGATATGCTGTGTTGTAGGTGTCATTGGTTTGGATCTGATTGCAAAGTAGCTGCATAAGTCCTCAATGCTAGAGTTCAACATGAAGCAAATAAATATGGCTGCTAATTGAACTTACATGAACCCCTTCACCCAGTTGATGTCACGATTCATTAAGTAGTAGTCAGAAATTCAACTATAGAAAGCATGCCTGGGGAGTGTAAGCACCAACACTGGAGACCGGATCAAAATTACATGCAGCAGCGCGGAGAGCACACTTTGATTGACTCTGAAAAACAAAACATAGTCCAGAAAAGCACCATATCCATATATCTGAGCATCAGATTTGTCAATAGGGATGATAGCAACAAGCCATCAAGCAGCTGAGTATGTTTTGTGAAAGAGGAACGTCTCTTTGCTTTCTGGAACGCATGGAGAACACAAACAAGAATAGTGACAGGCATAGTGAGGTGTTGAGCAACGAAATCGCCCACAAGGACTGCCATATATATGTAAAAAGACCATGTTGTTATTCTAATACTGAATTACTAGTCCTAATCCTGATAGCTCCCCATGAAAATGAGCATGTAATAACAACATGATAGTTTGCAAGCACACATCTAGGTCAAACCTATGTTCACATTATATCTAATTAGTCCTACAGACATTAAAGGTCATTGGTGAGTGAACATCACCTCATTGCTTGCTACATCAACAAGGAATCACACAATCATGGAGTCCCAAGCAAACTGTCCAAAATTGAAAGCCCTTTGAAGTTTGGAACAAATTTACAGGAGAATTGGTGCTCATGTGTGTGGAACAACAAGAAATACTAATCATCTACATTTGCAAGGCATACAATTTGCATACAAGGAAAAATCTCTGATGTTTCCTATAACTTTTAGCAACAACTGGTACCAGGAGGATGAGATCTTGACCTTTGTGATGTCACGACCATAGTTCAAAACCAGTTCAATGGTCTACAACTAGATGACACTTTTTAGGAAGTGAGTTAGCAAGCAAATGCAACAAGCTGATAGATGAGATAATTTCTTCTCCTGAGAAGGAAGAGCTGACCAAAGCTTTGAGACTACAAATAAAGTTTATTCAATTCTTCTGAGGCCCCAATTGAAGGAACCAACTGCAACACAGAGCTACAAAGAAAAAAAGGTGGCAGTGAACACAAGAAATGCAATTGTGTGCAATTCCACTCTTTGTATCCAAAGAGGATCTGATAGTCTGTGGTAGGTTGGAAACAAGTCAACAAATCTACACCATTGTGTAGGCACAGAGAAGTATAGTCTTCCCCACATAAAACTGCAAGGACTACCAAAAACATAACCCTGCAACTGTTGTTGTGATCTTGGTATGTATTGGACACTAGTTGAGATAATGGGGGAGTGTTTTGATCATGAATTCATATGTACACGCAATAGAAGTTCACTTCAAAAGCATTTTTTCAGTTAGAAGGGCATAAGCTTGTTATGGAGAATTGAAGGCAAACCTCATCGAAGTAATTGATCATACTAACAGTGAGTTCTTCCACAGCTCTGATCCACGTTTTGATGTCAAGGCACGCTCAGTAAGTGGCGTGAATCCAGTTACATCAGGGAAAAGTACAGCTGCTTGAAACGCATCTATCGCTGGTTATGTAGCAAAGCATCTGCAATGATGAGAAATGAAGATTTCTTTGTTCAGACATTGCAAATTGCAGACAAAGCTATTATGAATTCTGTATTGTGGGGGGAGCTTAAAACTGTATAAAGACAACAGTGGGTTGTACGAAGAATATCCGCAGATAAAATGTAAGTTAACGACCAATAGTTATTCCAGTGGTACATGAAATACCTCAACCATGTAGAACAGAACGGGTTGTGATCGTCACAAAGTGTGAGATCTTCACATATATCTATGGATAACGGCAAGGACAATGTACGAACACTCTCTGCAATAGCTCCTGACCAGGATGTCTAAACAGAGAAACGTGAATCCTTCTCAACCCTGGCACAAAATGGGGTCGAGAAATGCGGACATAAACCTCTTCAACGTTCATGTCAAAAAAACGCTCGGGTATTTTTACATTGTCTGCAGCAGAATGGATTTTCATCTGGGCTGCAGAAGAAAGTTACCATCCCAGCGCGGAGTCTGTCCGATGGGAGTCTCGCTGCACATGGAGGTGCTTACGCGATCCAGGTTCACAACCAGCGTCCCGGGTCGGACGTCCTTCTTTTTTTCCCCACTATACAACTAGATGGGGCTCCGCATCGAATATTCACGAGATGTTAGGTTTTCGATCGTGAGACGTTGCGGCACGTTACGTTTGACGAACGTTGCTTTAGTGCAGCTGGTTTTGAAGGCACATAACTCATCCGGTCTTGTGCGTCTCTTGACATCCCAGTAAATTGTGTGAACAGTTCCGTCGTCGTCGAGGAAGAAACATCGTAATGCGCAACAAGAGGAGCTTGATTACCAACTACTTGGGAAGATGAACTTAAGGCATCTCGACTTGAGACATCATCGTCAATTGCCAAGGTATTTGCAACATGTGATGTGTCGTCGAAAGTTTCGAATCCACCAGATTGTTGATGCCATAAATCATTCGAAATCTCTCTTCTGGAAATAAGGAAAATGTGCGAGACAAGTCTGAAAAATGCCTTCTTTGGTCTTCTTCTTCGGCTTCTTCATTATTATCGTTTGACGACTGCCCTTCTTCTTCCCGGCTGTAGCTCTGTTCCGACCATTGCGATGCTTTCTCTTGGACGACACCATCTCACCGAGGTTCTTACAATTAGGTACTCCCCTTCAGATCTGAATCCACAAGATGCCCGGGTTGTTGTTGTTCTGCGCCGTCAAGAGACAACGAATTCGTCCGCCATTCGAGCTCTCCACCGTTGTTGGATACTTCTTCTCCTTCTCGTCTCCGTCTTCTACGTCTGCGTTCCAATTCTCGCAGAGATATCGTCTGATATAAACAACAATGCAAGCTCGAGAACAGTGTCCTGTGTCCTCCTCCGCCTTCAAGAGAAGGTCCTGTCTTGAGAACCTTCCCGGGACGTGAGGTACGAATCAAGAATCCTTCTGCAAGATAGAAGGCCCTACCTTGAGAACCTTCCAGGATTTGAGGTAACTGTCAGAAGGTCATTATGCTGAGTTGAAGCTCCCTAAAAAAGCCTTTTGTAAGGTTCGAAAGATAGGCCCTTCCCCTACTTTCAAAAATATTGACTACGTAAGCAGCGAGAGGCCGCCAGTTAGCGGAAATAGCCGAGGTGTAAGATCGCCGAATTTGGTGGGGGAACTTCGAGTTTTGGGTGAACATTTGTTTTTGTGGGGCTGGAGACAAAGATATTGGGCATTGTAGCCACGTCATCCCCGGAGCTTGCGCTTACTAACTGTGCCTACTGCTCTAGGAAAATCCCTTGATGTTGCGGCTCAAATGAATTTTAGGGTTGGGTATGTACATACTGATGAATTGCTAGTAGAAATCGTGATGTTCGCACCGTTTTCTGTTAGGAACGTGTCTGCTGTGCCCACCTCACTGGAATGCTCACAAAAATTCATACGCGCCGCCTTTGTAGCAGATGCATATCATATTGCTTGCAACATTTCCTGTGAGTCCTAGGTTGGTTTTGCAGTTAGTTGTTGTGTTGATACAATTGTGAAATAATCAAGGAAGATGAGTCCAGGGTTTGGAGTGTCGTTTGCCGTGCTGTGGAAAATGTGATATGATGGGTGCAATGTTTGTGTTCCTTGACCTAGAAGTTCACATTACTGGAAGCAGTAACACAAGTATGTATTACTCTCAACGTGCTGTGTGTCGGGTGTTGATTCTATTTTGCATTCGAGGAAGAAGATGGACAGTGAGATTCACTTACTTCAGGGGCGTGGTGCAATTTGGTTCTCCACGGCAGAAAGTCGGCTTTGCTCTTTAAGATGTTCGCAGGAGCTTCTGGATCTGCCACGTGTTTTCATTGCTAGATCTTGGAGGCGGTGATCTGAATCAGCTATTGATTTTCTTCAGTTTTGTGTAGACGCTCGATAGTAGCTGCTCTTGGGCGAGCTTCTTCCGGGGTTCTTGGCCGAGAAGTGGTTCAACATGTCAACGACCTTCCTGCGGAGTGTCATGTCCCTCCTGGCCAACAAGAGAAGCGTGCACTCGAGGTGGAAAAGCGGCCCACAACAAAATTTTCACTCTCAATTTGCTTATGGTTTTCATGCAGACCTTCAATCAGGTTGTGTATCTGGACACAATTTTGTTTGTACTCTGGTATTTGCTTTAGGCCATCCATCTGTGGTTAATGCAGCACCACATCTACCAATCTGCAGCAGGTATTCCTCCACCCCAAGGCTTTTCAGCTTGCAGCGCATTTGGAGCAAGTCATTAGGCAGGTTCAATCACAACTTTTCTCTCCTGGCAATTTCAGATGCTGAACATGATGCTGCCACAGATCGTGAAGCCAGTTTGTCTTTCTTAATTGCTCTAGGTCTGAAGGAAGAGAGAGCTCTGAAAGTTACTCAGACATACCCAGAGTTGCTTTTGAGGACCTTTCAGGAGAACCTTATGCCATTATTGCAAGCTCTTGAATCTACTGGTGTTGGGAAACAACCTGTTTGCCGCATTCTTGAAAGAAATCCAAGCTTGATGATGCGCATTCTGGAAAGGAACCTTTTTGAAGAAAATTTGGAGTACTTGATTGAATGTGGCTTGACAAAGGGGCAGCTTGAGAGAGTCCTAAGGATCTATCCACAGTTTCTTACTCTAAGCAAAGAACTTAATCTTGAACCTACTGTGGCATTCCTGTTAAAGATTGGAATACTGAAGGGGAAGCTGGGTAAAGTAATATCTTTGTCACCATACTACTTAGGTTACCGACATGAGATCACTCTTGTGCCAAAGCTTCAATTTCTGTTAAGTGTTGGTGTGAAGAAGGAGCACCTAGGGAAGATAATAACTGAACAGCCTAGCATCCTTTGCCATAGTATAACTGAAAATATCACCCCAAAGATGAATTTCATGGAGAAATTGGGTGTGGAGAGAAAGCGTATTGGGGAAATAATAACCCGTTACCCAGCAATTTTCACTACCAACATTGAGACCCTAAAGCAGAAGGTGGAATTCTTTGAAAACAAGGGCCTGGTAGGAAAGGAGCTAGTGAACCTTTTCACTTTGCACCCTGATATACTTGGTAGGTCCTTGGATTCTTTGGAGGCAGGGTATGAGGTTCTCAAGAGCATTGGATTCTCTGGGAGTGAAGTATGTGACATCTTGAAGGGACATCCAACAGTTCTTAGTTGCACAGAAAGCACTGTGCGGCAAAAGTTTGATTTCCTTGTTAATATTATGAACCGGCCTGCCAAGGAGGTCTTGAAGTTCACATCATTTGTCACATACAGTTTGGAAGGGAGGATCAAGCCACGACACCGGGTATTTTCATGGCTTGTTTCTCAAGGACTGTTGCCTCAAAGGGAATATGCCCTCCGGACAATCATTGGTGGCTCTGAGAAGTATTTCAGGAAGCGGTTTGTAAATCTACATCCTTTAGCGGCATCTGTTTATGAAGGAGAACAAGGTGACATTCAAGGAGTGAGTGGTTAAACAGCACAAAACTTCTATCTTGTGGCTACCAGCTCTGCACAAAATGGCAGAATCTTGTTATGGAGACTATGCAGTGCATAAACCTCTTCAAACATGACTATTACAGGTTTGTGTGCAACACCCTTTACTCCTTCCAGAAAGGAGAAAATCATCTGAAGGTCAATGATTCCATTCTCACACTTCAGTGAATTTGAGGTGGCATAATTGACATGTTACCTTACTTTTGAACAGTCTTTGAGCATTACTACAGTCTGGAGCAATGGCAGGAATTTTTCCAGTTAATTGCACATATGAAGCATTGGTGCTTAGCAAGCAAGGTTGATGAGTGTTTTTGATGATGCAGAGTATCTGAAATCTACATGGGTAGGTGCAATCTACAGTAGCATGCAGTTTCCTGCCCCAGTTCCTTGGTTGAAATCCCACAGGATGAGCCTTTGTTCTGAATTTCAGCAGCATAGTGCAGCATAAAGTCAGATTTCCAATTGGTGGGGCATAAAATCAAGGTACACCGCAGTTTTGAGTTCCACAATGTGCTCTAGTACTCTTCTTTCAATGCATTGATGATCTATTGCATCCATATGGTTGCTGCTGCTCTGCATGCATGACTGATTAGGAACAGTAAGTGTCAAAGTTTGGTGGGAAATCTGCACTGAAAACTTGGTGCTAGTTATGTGGATATATCAGGGCTTCAGTTTGAAGTTATTGACAGTTGTTTCTTACAGCTACAAGAATTCATGTGTAAGGAGGTGGTTAATAACTCCTTTTGTCAACCCGCTTGGATATCATATACAGTCTGTACTTTCATTGTGCTGTTTCATTTCCTCTTTATGCAGGTGATCATTTAGGTCATGGAAACCAGCATTATCTGAGTGATAAACGAATTGATGAGAAGAAGACCAAGTTGATTTGTATTGACCTATAGTTTCTTTTGCAGGTTTGCAAAATGTAGCCCCAGACGCTGCTAGGATTTACTCAAAGATTGATGCAAAGTAAATTGGGGTCTTTTAGAACTGCTTTCTTGTGGAAAGCATCTGATGATGGTTTTCAGAGAATTGGATCTATTCTTCTATGCACACTTTGCTGATTTTTGTGGGAATTTTCCCTTGAGCCACATTTGCCACCAGGAGCTTGACTGACTTATCTACATTTGGCACCAGTCCTTCCAGTAGACACCTGAAGAAAGGAACAGTTACAAGGAAACCATAAGCTTCAATCAATAGATTTCACAAGACTCTTTACATGGTATTCTCAGTCTGCCTTCAACAATTGCAGTCACTTTGCACTTGTGGGGTCATAGAAAACTCCAAGTAAAGTGCAGGTGTATCTCCAGAATCTCTTCAAAGTTGATGTTTCTTCCACACCTCACATTGATTTTGGCAGTGATGATGGGATTACATATTAAAGAATGGGCAACCCCTGCTCACTCTACAGAGTAAGCCAGCAGGCTAGGGTGTAGGCAACAGATCCCTCCTCTTTTCTGGGAGAGATATTCATGAATGAAAGGTGCTGATTCATTTTCACATGGTCTCATTCACTTTGTTTAATGTCTATATGTGAACTGGTCATAAGTTCAAAAGATGTTTGTAGGATGACCTATGAATGAAGGGTTAACAAGATGTGGAGTGTTTCATTTCAAGCCAGTGTTGCCTTATCAGCCTCTTCAATTGAGGATTTAAAGTCAAAAACTAAGTTGACACCATTCACCATAAATGTATAACTCATCTTTTGCAACACATTGGCTCTTTTGTGGAGCTATTAAAAGGTTTCGTATGTAGCTAGTAGTGGTTGCACATTAATAAAGCAACAGTTTTATTGAAGACTTTGACAATGGTGTTGTAACTTAAAGTATATAATGTCTACAACTACTGTCACCACTCATGGCTTCATGGCTTGAAATGGTGTGTTTTAAACTTGATAAAGGTCACCATTGTATGACTACTAGGAATTCAAACACCAGTATCAAGTGAATTTTGAAGTCCCTAAGCATCAAAACTCACCATTACCAATGCCATGAGCATACTACCTTGCCACCAACCAGCAATTTTGAAGCACTTTTCATGGAACACCTTGCAATTGGGACATAATTAGCTGCTGATATATGAGACTATTTGCAACCAGTGTGATATTTCATTGATTTGTTTGTTTAAAATTGTCAGCAACTTTGAGAGAAAATCTATGAGATTGCAGAAACATTATGATTGTGACTTTGAGATATCAGAGCTTCACCTTCATCATAAATAGCGCGTCTAGCTCTGCACTGACTTCATTGACTCCCAACAACCGGTGCAGATAAGTATGTCATAACTTGCCCAAAACTTCAGACAAATAGTTGTACAAACACCTGCATCCTGAGTTCCTGTCACATTTCCAGAAGCACTAAGAAGACTTGGTCATCATGTTGGCAAGTACCAAAGAGACATAGATAACACATACAGCCAATAGTATTCTCATTAAAGCTGTGACAAGCTCATGACAGTAATGCTTTATTTCATTTGTAATCAGGCAGGCATTAGAGAGGGCCTACATAGAGGGTTAGTGGTTAAGGCCTGCACATGAATATTTCCCTTAAGCACACCAATAGGAATTATGTCAATGCAGTACATTCACTTTAGCCACAAGAACACATCTGTGAGGTTGCAGAGAAAACAAAAAACAAACACTTTGAAGGCCCCAATTTTATGGGTTCTAGCGAGACCAAAACTAACACTGTGACAAGAACAACTGTGGCCATAACCTTATTATGAGTGCCATTCACAAAGTGTCAGTTATGTCTGCACAGTTTTCATAAGAAATCCATGTCTATTAGCTGCAGTCTGAGCCCAGTGAAACTTACAAAATACTGTTTCTCTTTCTCCATTCTACATCTCTTGGATATGCCAACATTGGTGTCCGTACCTCAGCACATGAGTCTACTCATCTGCATAGCATGTTAACACATCGCTCATTATACTAAAAATGATTATTTTTCATCGCAAATGGTCTCCATTCCAGGCTATATCAATCTGGACAGTGGGAACATCATCAGTAAAGATATTCTCACAAAGACTTGAGGTAGAAAAACACTGCTACCTCTGACAGAGCTAGAAAAGTAGATAAAGCAAAGCACTGTAATATTAGGAAGACCAGACCTCATATAACTTACAACCCCAGATGATCTAGCCATCAGATTCACACAAATGTGTGCTGAACATCAAGACATTGTGTTGCGTGGGATTAATTTTGCCAAAAGCTGATGAAAAATCATAACCACTATAGAGAGATATCATGCAGTGACATGTATATCAGCACTAAATGCTCCATAGTAGAGTCAGAGAGAAGATTGTAGGCATATTGTTGGACAGACTTCTGTTCCTCTGGCAGAGTGTACTACTGTCTATGACCACATTCATACACATACTACAAGCACAAAACCTGAATGAGCTGAGTCTCTAGTTCTGGAAAAGGTTGGTTACCATAGGAGAGAGACATTCATGTAGATACAGACCATGAAGTGTTGGAAGACAGCACAGTGCTCTAATTGCAAATGTCCTTGCAACTCACTCTCAATAGAGACCAAATCCTTAGCCATATTCTGGCCTGCACCATTTCCTCTTCTCATGTTCATGCAATCCTCTCATTCAGCAAACCTCACAGCCTTTAAATCGATGAATCACCTTCTGTCCTGTAGAACAATTGAATCACCCTCCTTCCCAATTTTCCAAAGGCAATCAGAATCATCAGTTCTCCATTGCCCCAGGCCAAGATCAAGAAAACCTGAACCCAAATACCCTGGGACACTTCCTGCTATTGCTCCTCAGATGCTCTCTTTGCCTGCTTGGATGAACAGACCACACAGGCTGAGAACAGGAAGAGAAGAAAGAGAGACTCAAACACAGGCCTTGCAGCAGAAAACCAAGCTTTGCCAGCCGCCTGGGCCATATCTTCCTTTTCTTAAGTTTCTTTATCACACATGTTTTACATTGTGCTCAGTGAAGTTACCTGCAAGCTGATGCATTCTCTTTACAATTGCAGTGGAGCTTCTAGGTCACAGGAGAGCAGAGCAGTCCTCATGTCCTCTTTGTTGAATAGATGTGGCAAATGATTTAAAGCCCAGATTAACATTTATGTCTGATCACCCATTGCCTGATGCATAAATTTTCCAACACCCTAAAACTGTGTGATGGGTATTGGAAAATCCCAAGTGTTCCCAACAGGCACATCCTTTGCATCTGGACATAAGTGTGATGGAAGGAATATGATGTATGCTGATCCAGGGGACTATGAGGACACCATTGACATCACCAGTAATCCTTGCAAGAACAAAAACCATTCTCAAAGTGATGGAAGCAATTGGCATCCCTCACAATGATTTTTCTCTCAACTATCTTCGAAATGTCCTTGATGGCACAACAGCAGTCACCACACACCCACAAATTTTTGAAGATGTGAAGTGTAGTACCAGGAGGTGTGCTGATCAGGCCAAATGCAATTGCCAGCTTCTCACTGTGATGACCCAAACGCAACATCCTGTAACACACACTTGGTATCTGGGACATATCCTAGATCCTTCATTTGTCCAGACAACTTTTTTAGTTCTTCATAGATTTCAATTATTTGTGGATGCTCTTGGTCATCTACTGTGAAAGAATGCACCTCCTTGTTCAGCTCAATCCATGTGCACCCTGGTTGTCTCTGCACACCTTTCCAACCTCAGTTGCTGAATATTTGCACAGCTATCCCAGTTGCCAGCAGCTGCATAGATGTTTGCTAGCATCACATAGCCTGCAGAATTTCCAGGGTCCAATCTGAGAACTTGTTCTGCAACACGTTCTCCCATCTCCACATCACCATACACTCTACAAGCACCAAGCAGGGCCTTCCACACAGGAGCATTTGGTTCACAGGACATGGTTTTGATCAGCTCCTCTGCTTCATGCAGATGGCCAGCACGACCAAAAAGATCAACCATACAGGCATAGTGCTCAACTGTTGGTGAAACATGATGAACTAAACTCATGGAATCAAAATAGACCAGGCCTTCATCCACTAGACCTGCATGGCTGCACGTTGCCAGAAGGGAAACAAAAGTGACCAAACCCATCTCTACCCCTTCTTCACACATCCGTTCAAAATGCTCAAAAGCCTCCTTAGCATGCCCATGAATGGCATATCCTGCAAGCATTGCATTCCAAGTGACAGCATTGCGTGTGGACATCTTGTTGAACACATGTTGAGCATCCTTTATGCTCCCACATTTGGCATACATGTCAACCAGGCTACTACCCACAAACAGATCAGATTCATAACCCCTTTTAATAATGTGCTCATGAATACGTCTGCCTTCTTCAAGCCACCCTGCACTGGCACATGCATTCAAAACCCTGACAAAGGTGACAGGTTCTGGCTTCACACATTCCACTTGCATTTGTCGATATAGTTCCAATGCTTTCTGTTCCTGCCTACATTTCCCATGTCCCCAAATCATTGCACTCCAAGAGACGACATTGTGTACGGGCATCTTATGGAACACCCTCTGGGCATCTCCTATGCTCCCACATTTGGCATACATGTCAACAAGACTACTACCCACAAAAACATCAGACTCATAACCACTTCTAATGATGTGATTGTGGACCTGTCTGCCTTCTTCAACTGCCATTTCAATAGCACATGCATTCAGAACTGCTAAGAAGGTGACTCTGTCTGCATCCAATCCTTCCTGTTGCATTTGTTGAAATAGTTCCAATGCCTTCTTTGCTTGCCTACATTTTACATGTCCTGAAATGATGGAATTCCAAGAAACCACATCATGAGTCAACATCTTGTCAAATACCTTCCAAGCATCCTCGATGTTCCCACACTTGGCATACATATCAATGAGGCTATTGCCCACATAAGGAATTGACTCAAAACCTCTTTCCATGATCTACAGATAGACACGTCTGCCCTCTTCAAGTGCTTGTAAACTAGCACATGCATTGAGCACTGGTATAAAGGTAAACTTGTCTGGAACCATGCCTTCTTGTTCCATTCTTTGGAAAAGTTCCATTGTATTTGCAGGTTGCCCTGTCTTAACATATCTTACAAGCCTCACATTCCAGGAAAAGGTGCTTGCTTGTAAAGTCCCTGGTGGCAATGCAGCCAGCTCCAATTCGACCCAGTTGGGTTTGCACTTGTGGTTGAGCCAGAGCGCCTTCTGTGTCTTCCTATGTTTGAAATCTGGATACCTGACATTTGCCTATGACCAGATGTCCAAATCCAACTGATCAATCCTCACAGCCTACCAGGCTACCAGAACCAAGAACAATTAACCATTCACGAAATTCCTGCATCAGCAAGAGAATTACAAGAAAGATGGACCTTGTTACCTTTTCTGACCAGTGATCCCACCATTGTGATGGATCTGAAAAGAACTCCCACCAAAGTTTCTCAACGTCCTCATGGCATGACCCTTGAAGGGACTTTGGATACTTGCAACCTAACCATCTGACATAAATGGCAATTCAGCTAAATGCCATTACAATTAACGCAACATTTCATGACATATAATTGCACCAGCCATCCTGTATCCTGAAAGACTTATGAAATGTCTTTAGGTGAAGATGACCTCATATATAATCTAGGATGGCAAAGTGGGAGGGACATTATGCAATGCTACTAAGTGTATTCATTAAGAATGTGACAATTACCGTGGAAATGTTCGAACAATGGTGGCATGTCAAAGTGCTACACAGTAGACATTCAATTACTAAGGGTGATGGAAGTGGACCAATACATTGTGATCAATGAGGTCAATAAGGTAAAGCAATGACAAATGGACCAAAATAAGGTAAAAGTAGTTTATTAATGTGCACTAAAGCCAATGAAATGAACACTTGTCAAAGGGGACACTACAATGATGTACATCATAATTGAAGCATTTGGATGGTAAGCATGCCCATAATGACAGGGCTTGACTTGCATCCAACTTCTTGATCTATGCAAATTTGGAATCAAAAACATCACAAGAAATGCCTTAGGCCATTCAAGATTTGAAGATTTCATTTAAAATCTGTTTGACTAACTAAGATTAGAAGGACCTACAATATTGGCCATGAAATAATTGGATAAACAAGTTGATATGACAATATCATACCGAAAACATGTCATCAATCCACATTCTACAACTATCCCATCTTCCATGTCCATGCCCAATGGTATCTTGTAGTCATTCATAAGTTAATGTAGCTAGGGTAAGGTGTTTGGAGGACCAAGGACTAGTAGATATCAACTTTGCCTTGGGACCAACATGATCAACTAGATTCATCTTTCTAAAGTTAAACCTTCAATCTCTTCATGACAGCATTTCCTGGATGACTTCACTTATTGATTAGTAAAGCATAGTGTTAAAGGATGCCTAGTTTACAGTTTTAAATCATTAGAAATAAACATGCCCTTCACAATGTGTGTAGAGAGAACCAATCTGCCTATAAAAAAAAGAGATGAAAGCTAGGACTCAAAGAGTCACTCATGAAAGAGTGATCTTGAAGACAATGCAAATTGGCTGCATAGGCAAAAGTGAGAGCAGAAAATAAGGCAGAATTGCCTATTTAATCTCTTCATGTTTCTGGCATGAGACCAACATCTTAAAATTGACTTGCTATGACTAACCTCATGATCACTCTGATGATGCAAGAACCAAACCCCACACAATCCTGAAGCAAAAGCAGGATAGTTCAGTCACGTGAATTGCTGGTGAAGGTGTTGGTCTCCTTTGGGTTAAAGGTCACTTACATAGCATAGTGGGAATGGCCTTTGAATATTTGATTGCAAGTCTGGCCTTTGTCCCCATCACATAGGTTTATAACCATGTTATCAGATGAAGACAGCACATATGAAAGCGTAGGATGCACTGACACACAAACGGACAGATTCAGTGTCAGCCTCACACACCTTTACTTTATCCATGGTGTTGTAATCGTAAGAAAGCTCAGGACGGAACTAGAGCAGGCAGACCCCACAGAGCCGGGAGCAAAAGACCATCTTTCTACTCTGCTAACAAAAAAAAGAAAGGGATTTTAAGCTTTGCAAAACTCCGCCAAAACAAACAAATCTCGACCCGCTGATCACAACCTTCATGGGTTCGGATGCGCAGCACACGAATACTTGCTGAGATTCTACACGATCAGTCGATTGATGGTGAAAAACAAACGGCTTTCTTTCTCTCTGAGATTAGTCCGCTGCAACAAAAACCAAGAAAACTTGAGAGGCCGAAAATGAGAATACGGAAAAACGGGAAACCTTTGCCCCCAGGCTAGCTGCTAATCTGATCACAAGTGTCTCTCATTACCCATCAGTCCATAGTTTTTCACTACGTTTCCTTCTTTGCCTCTCTTTCGACCTCGATGAAGGACTAAGAACAAACTGCCGACCCTTGTGGACACGGGAGGTACGAAACTGGATCCTTATAATTTGGGGTCGGCTCCAGTTTTATATCCGTTCTAATGATTCCAGGCTCATCAGAAGCTGGTGAACAAATATGAAAAGCTGCTGCAACGGCAAGCCCCTAGCCACAAGGACAAACTACAACAGCAAAGGGCTTCTATGGTCTCCGTATGACCATTTCCTCTGTTGTTTGGGGGGAGAAAAGCCATTTTACCAGAATGGCCAACACCAAACACACCATCTGAAACTGATCACAATCCACTAGCTTCCGAGAGATATGGACTTTATCAAATTCGCAATGAAAATCAATATGAGCATGAAGAACGACTCCTTCACTGTGTGCCTCTGAAAGGCTTCACAAAGAGTCTAGACCAAAAGAAACAAAACATTGCTTGGAATAACAGACATAGGGGTGAAAAGATTCCGTGTACAACCATGCCAATACTGATAAGCCTGACTTGCACATGCGAAACCATTCAGCGCAGTTCTTTTTGGAGTAATGTACACTGCAATTGTCCAAATATGTAAGGGCACTTCCTAATGAGCATCATGCTTTTGCGTCAAACATTTTATATCAGGCTTTTCACCTATTCTTCCGCAAATAATGGATGCAGCAGAATGTGCTTAAGATCATGACTTTGCATAGGCCATTTTTTCATTTCATCAATGGCATATCAGCAGCAGCAGATGTCAGTATGGGAAGATTATAGACTCCAACTATAGTGATTGGGGACGATGATTGTTTTGTTGGCAGAAATTCTATACTTCGGTTTTTTTTGTAATAAAGTTAGGGTAGGTTTTTTTGTTGGGGGAGGGGACCCAAAATGAAGTTAATTAGTACCAGTTTTGAATATTCATTTCAATTTTGTAAAATGGTGCAAATTCCAAAGGATTGCGTGAATTGTCCAACAATGGACTCTAACAAGCAATAATGGTGTTTCCATTTTTGAGATAAATCATCACATAAGAATATCTTGTAAGCATCCTCATACCTATGTCCACTCATCATTTAGCCTAGGATTTCCTGTATAGCAGTTTGGGATGTATCTGTGGTGGGGGTGGTGGGGCTTAGGAGACCAAAAATTGAATTTGGAGCTTTTCACCTTCTAATGTATCTAGCTCCAAAGCGTTTCCTAAAGAATTCAATTTCAAGTAGTCTTTCAGAGCATAAAACAAGGGTTCTGCTGTTCACTGGTTTGCCCCCTGGGTTTCTTGTTCTCCAAAGTGGCTGCAAATTCACTGAATCTGGAGGTCCTCTAATTTTTCCCATGACATAGAAGCTCTTAAACCAGGGCCAACCTTAGAATTCATATCACCTCTGATTCCTTCTTTGGAAGCATAACTTTGGATGATCATCTTCCAAGGCTTTTCAATTTATTCCCTCCACTAACATCAAAATCACTTGGGGACCATCCCCAACCACAGCGATCCAGTGGAATTTCAACATAGTCCATCAACCCAAAGAATCAATTCATGATAAGCTTAGTAAAACATGCCACACATCAATGAAGCAAGCTTTCTGTACAACCTGTACAACCTCATACCTAAGGAATTGTCATTAGATTCATGGGCTGCATATGTCTGAGGAACAATGGCTGTAATTTGGCTTCATCATGGATGCTAGACACATACACCAGCAGCCACTTGACAGTTGTTGAATGTTGATGAAAGACAAGAAATTGTATATATTCCCAAGAAATCTGCAAAAGTAGACATTAGATTTGTTTGTTTTGTTTCACATTGGGATGACCTAAACCATGATGCCCCTGATTGGGCACTTGGCACCAGTGGAGAGTCCCCCTGTGAACATGGGTGCCCATGCACTGAGGTAGTTTCATAATGTTTAGAACTACAGCGTGGGACTTATTGAATATTCAATTATTTTCTCATTGAAAAATTCAACAAAATCAAAACCAAATTTTGTAGAAAAAATTGGGGTATTCTCTTGGTATGTTTAAAAACCCATCGATGAGTTGGATTTTAAAATGTACTACAAGCAGCACTATGTGTTAATAGTAGTACACATTCACCTTGTTGATCTCCTCATCTTTTTCTTACATTTGTTACATGGTTTTCAAACCATGATCTCTTTGGAGGTTATTCAGTTACACTATGCTATCAGCATGTAAGTCTTTCATTAGTAAAATAGATTAGCATTTAATTTTATTTATTTTTATATTGCTAATTTTTATTTTTATTCTTTTCTTTTGAGTGTTTTTTTCAATCTTCTAGATCATTCTTGTGTAATAGTACTAGATTTAATTTTAATATTGAATGTCCATTTTTTCACATGGTATCAAAGCATGGTCTACAAAAAATTTAAGCTAGTGGACATGTTGTGTGAGCTCAGCTCCACTTGGTGAAAGACTAAATAGTTTCTATGATTTAAAACTCCAAATAAATATCTAAATAAGTGGAATATTGTGAACACAATTCCAATACATGCGTTAGAAAGAATGTGGAGCTTATTTCTGGCTCTCATTATTGGTTTTATGTTACATCTATATTTTTTCACATAAAATGTCTTTCTAGATGCCATTAAGTTGGTTGGGTCTAGCAATTACCACACATGAAGAATTAGAATAAAAAATAACTTACAAATAGAAAAGATATGGGATGTCATAATGCCTGTAGGACTAGCACCTATGTAATGATTGTTGTCACTCACTATTCATGAGGCTTCTAGCTCTACAAATCAAGGGATCATTGGCCTTTCAAGGCTTGGGATTTTTGTCGAACCTACCATTGCATCTCAATCAGGAACACCAGCATAGTCAAGAACACCAATGTAGCTAGGAGCATAGCAATTAGGACAAACACCATCAAAAGCATGGCAACCAAGAGCACAACAACTAAGAGTGCCCCAACAAGTTAATGTTTGCACATGTGGTTTAGCGGAATATAGTGTGGTCAATAGTAGCATTAGTTGCACATGAGAAGTGAGAGATATTTCATCTCAACATAAAAACTCCATTCCTCAATGGAGGTTTACATAACACAACCAAAAAAATTTATGATTCCAAGTCAAGAATCTGAAGTATGGTACCTCAAGAAAACCTTGTATGGGCTTTAACAAGCTTGTATAGCCTAATATGAAAAAAATTGATATGTATCTTAGGGACCAAGGTCTTCTACAAAATGATGTAGATCATGATCTTTGCTACACCTTAAAAGATGGATAAATGATGATTTTGATTTTGTATGTCAATGATAATTAATTACAAGAAATCACACAACACAAATCAAGTGGATCACGTATCAGTTAGAAGTCAAGTTTGAAATGACTAATCTAGGTTATCTAAATTTCCATTTGAGAGCCAAATTTCTTCGTGTTAATAAAATCATTTCCATGTGTCAAAAGGACTACATGCGGAAATTTCTTGAACAACTTTGCATGAATAACTACAACCTTTCCTAAACACCATTTCCAAATGGCTTCAAATTTGAGAAAGAGGAAACATCATAACCAAGAGATCCTACCATTTTTTGTCAAATAGTAGGAAAATTAATCTACTTTATTTATATTCACCTGTATATTTTGTTTGCCATAAGTATTATAAGTCAATACATAAATGCACCGCACAAGGTCCATCTTGAAGCAACAAAACATGTGTTACACTACATCAAGGAACTCAAGAATTTGGAATTTTCTATGAAGTTCGGGATAGCAATGGCTTGAATGGATTTACAACTGCAGATTGGGGGGTAGAGTGTTAGGAATGGAAATCAACAATTTGTTACCTATTTCAATTAGGTAATAGACCGATCACCTAGTGTTCCCATAAGCAACCCACGATTGCATTATCTTCAACCGAAGTAAAATACTAAACTTTAGCAAAAGGGGCAAAAAATCAATGTGGTTATGATATTCTTCAAGCACTCGAGGTGCTACAAAACCAAACCACTATTATTCATGTTGACAATCAAAGTTGCATTAAAATTGCGAAGAACTTTGACTTACATGCTTGCTTAAAGCACATAGAAATACATTACCGCTTCATTTGGGAAAAAAATCTTATCAGGTGAAATAGATGTGAAACATATAGACACTAAAAACCAAGTTGCAAACATTTTAACCAAATCACTTGGAAAATTTTAATTCCAAAAACTTATAAACATGATGGGAGTATAGGATCTACACATGATTCAAACCTTGTAAAAATTATAGTAGAAATCTGAAACTTATCTTGGAGTGTGAGAGAGGGTGTTAATATTAGTACGCATTCACCTTGCTGATCTGTCCCTGATCTTTTCCCTACACATATGACATGGTTCTCAAATGATGATCCCATTGGAGGTTATTTAACCACGCTATGCTATTAGTGTGTAAGTCTTCATTAGTTAGATAGATTAGCATTTAATTTTTTTGTTATCCTCCTATATTGCTATTTTCTATTTCTGCACTTTCCCTTTGGGTATTTCTTTCAATCTTCTGGAAGTTCATGTGTAATAATACCAAATTCAATCTTAATATTGAATGTCCATTTCCTCACATTCTAATGGTGAACATATTGTGTTTCCCAGCTAATCTGTACCTCCATTTCTATCAAACTCACTAGTTTGTCTCTAAGCATACATTCATTAATGATGGAGCGCATCTGATCACTTTCTTCAAACATACATTGCATCAATTTCATCACTTTGCAAAACACATCTTCACACAACCAGAATCATCTATCAACCACAAAGTCACACCAACAAGAATTCTCAAAAACAAAATGCCACATACAATCCTGCAATACCATTATAATTTTGATTCAAAATTCCATGTGAACCACATTCTAGTATATATGTGAATGCTTTTAATCAACTTCATTAGATAATAGTGTGGTCCACGGCAAAAAAATCCCAACACGATCTCTTTAATCCCAGTAAACCCTAAACCCAAAACGTCGTTTCCTAACCCTAAGCTGCGCATTGTCATCAGGGTTACATCCCGATGACGCCTGGAGATGGAGGAGGGGAGGTGGACGAGCGTCACCCTGAGCTGAAAAGCGAGGAGATCAGAGTTTATAGAGTCACAGTTTGATGTGGGGAAGGCACAGAAAACATGCCATCTGTTGATGAATCCCCATTCCGGATCTGGCCGACCCAATTTTTGGCTCTACAGACATAGACTCAGTCCAAATTGGCTGCGGAGCACAACATCGAGGGGTTCACAACTCAAATGGTGGAGGTGGGACCTGTGAAGAAGGCGAGGCTTCATGACGGTGACCACTGGGCAGAGAAGGGCACCTGTCTCGTGAAGCTTGTGGACCGTCGACGTGTCGACCTCGAGAAGCACGTGACCCACACCGCACACCTAGAAAAAGAGGCAAGTTGCCCATGTCGCTCGATTTGTGACAAAGGTGTCAACGGAGCTCGCCAAGCGGCGCCCGAAACGAAAGCTCCTAGACAGACTCCCAAGCCCGTGCACATGGATTGTGGAGGACCTGGCGGATGCGGGCATTTTCACAGATGCCTTTTTCTCAGCCGGCGTGGCAGGGGCGCGGCAATGCCTCCACAGCTTCTCTCTCCTCGTCCTCTATTCTTATCAATTCTTGTGCGACGAAACCGCTGTGGGTCTGTTGTCGAACGATACAAAAAATAGCCTCGGTTTTCTCCGAACGCAGATCTTAGGTCTGAGAATGCAAGGCGCTGCCACTGAGCCCGGTTGCTGAGCTATAAATCTACTCCCTTCGACTATTCATTTCTCAGATTTCGGCCTAACGTTTAGTTGTGTCTCGAAAATGTCTCGCCGTTGTGAAGTTCATCAGGTTCGGCCGAGTACTTGCAGGTTGTTGCGTCTTTCAGTGAGGGTTTCGCATCCGAGTCTTCTTTTTGGTTTGGGTGTGTTGGTGTTTCTTCCCTAAAGTCTCTTGCTATCTATCATCTGCGTATCGGATCTTCCATTACGGGATTTATTCACCTTTGCATTGTTGTTTGCAAGGAAAACAATCCCTTGCCTGTTATTCTTGTGTTTTCTTCCATTGTCTCCGAGTTTGGTGAGGGGAAGGTTGTCATTTTGTAGATAAAATGCTTCTAATGTCTCTTTGCCGCGCAGATCTGGCGATCGGTCGCGATGCGTACTGGTTTTCTTTGATCCCTACTTGTTTTATAGACTGTGCTGGTGTAGGTTTGTAGCGATGTAGTGAGCTTGCTTTGATGTTGTCTTTTTTTCTTGTTTCGTTGTTTTGTACAAGCGCCATACCTATAAGGCAGAGCAGCTGAGCGGTCGGGGCTTGAAACACCCACGGCAATGGCTTAGGCTTGTTTTGAGATGTGGCAACAATGATGTAAACCTCTCCGGGATCTGGTGAAGAATTTTTCTGTACACAGAACCTCGAATAGGTTGCAACAGTCGGAAACACTTTTGTCTTCTCCATTCTATGAGACTGTTTTGTGTGTTTGTTGATGGCATGTTTTTTTGGCAGTTCTGACTCGTAAGATATACAACAGAGTTTATGAAGGAAGATCAAGTAGCTTTGACGTGGTTGAGGTCTGTCGTTTCTATCAGCAATAACTCGTAAGCTTCTTCCATCATCACTTTTTCTGTCTTCACCAAATCACTGAAATGTGAAAAGGCTATGGCTCAAACGTTGCAATCACACTGCGTTGCACTGTCTCATCCTTTCCACCTTTGTGTCACATAAAAATGCAATCACCACAGAAGAAGCAATTATCCTTGCTTGCAAGAACCCCATGATACAAAGTGGCTAAAGATTTCAAGTGCATTTTCACAACCATCATATAAAACAATAACAAAAACCTAGCTGAAAATAACAACCATGCCTCCCAAGAAGATGGATACAAGAAGAGCACACATCGATTCTTCACTCTTCAAACAAAAGGTGCATATAATTGTCCTCTTCAGCCCATAGCACAAGAGTAGGAAAGTAGATGAAACCCTTACTGCTTCACTGCATGAAATCTCCAGAAAACGTTTCAGACATATCCAATGGTACTGTGCAGCAATTATAATTTTTGATTTCAGTAATCCTGCAACCTTCGAAACAGAAATGGATCTTACCAAACGATATCAATTCCCTTTACAGTGACTTATGGGATCTTGCCACAATCAAATAGCATACATTAGATCTGCACCTCCTAACATGGAACTACTACCATCAACATCTCAAGGGAAAGAACATGATATCAATGCTTCCACATCAAAAGGTTGCAAGTCATTGAGGCCCTCCCCAGTCCTAGCAAATTTTACAGGGATTGACAGTTCCTCAAGGGAAAAGAGCATCCACAAATGTTTCCCAGTGGAAAGGTTGCAAGTCATTGAGGCCCCTCCCCAATCCAAACAAAATTGCAGGAATTGGAAGTTTCTAAACATGGCAACAGTAGTCATTTGTGCAAAAGCTCAAGAATATACAGAGAACAATGCTACATTTTTAATCAACATCCTCTGCCGATTCCATTTTCATCAGTCAAACAACCTATGCTTATTTGTGTTGCCTTAGATATCATAAGGCTCATTGAGCTTCGTATCAGATATTAAACTGATAAGAATAGATATTACACTTGATCTTAGCCAAAAGGCTGTGAAAGATAAAGATATTGTTGTGTTGCTTTAGTGTTGTCAAACTGTGTCCGGCTGATAGGGAACAGGATTACTCCTGTCAATCTTTCGGGAGCTAATAATGCACGTCATTCATCTAGCATTAGGATACAGTACAACACCAACTTAGTTCACCACACCACCACCTTGAGCAATATCATTGTAGATGAAAATATTGATAGACAATTATTTATGCATATAAAACATCGCGACCATCACATGAATTATTTATATTTCAAACTATTCGTTTTTTTCTCATTCAAAATTTTTTTGTGTAAATATTATTTGTAAAAAGTAGTCTCTAAAGAGTTTTAGAATTTTTTTTTTTTGGAAACTCAACTACGAATGAGTTTTTTTAAATTCTTGTCCATTATCAGATTCCTTGGTTATCAAATTCATATCATTTATTTCAAGTGTATCTTTGACTTGTCCTTGACATCTACCATTTTTGTGGTGAATTTGTAGTCCCTTCTAAATTTGACATGCCATGAAATTCACCACAAAAAAACCTTTGCTCACCAAGCGCCTTCTAGAACCAAGGTTTTAGCATCATTGTGGAACTTTCCTTTTTTAAAAAAGTTGTTACCCAAAATCAATGGTTTAGAAGGAATTTCCTTTCAATTTACTAATAATTGGTGTCAATGGTGTCAAAAACAACCTACAATTTGGGATATCTTATTCTAAAGTGAGGAATTGTTCAAATTTTACCAACAAGAAGGAGGAGAAACTTGGGTCCTTTTTTTATAAAATTAAAACAGTTTCTTCTAAAATATTTTTGAATTTTGTGATGTAGCCTCATTGGTGATCATCCATAAGACAGTGTAGCTAGATTTGGCTATAATCAAAATTATGAAAATGAAACCATTTCAACAAGGAAAATTATTGGCTACCTATTCAACCTTGTGGTTGAGGAAAATGCTCTAGATTTATGGAATGCATTATAATAGGTAGATTTGTATTTAAGCTTCATTTTGAAAAAGTGAAAAAAAAATAAGAATAATGATAAAAAGATGTTAAGTGCAAACTTAATGCATCCTTTAACACTTTGACCTGGGCCACTCCCCCTTGACCCCTTGGGTGTCACAATTTGTAACCTAATCCACCCCCTTGCTCTTGGTTTTCTACTCTAAATAAGTTCCAATTGTTCCCAAATCAATTTTTTCCAACCATCATTCTATAATGCAATGGTCTGAATGGAATCAAAGCCAACTAAAGTCCTCTCCTTTTAACAACTTTCTTTTTTCTTTTTTTAAAAATTTATATCTTCTTTTCTTGTCTATTGCAAATAACAATCTTATCTTTCTCTACCACTCCTTTATTTTTGCACTTGACTAGTTACAACCTTAAACTAGAACATACTCATGCAAACATTATCATACAATAATTCAACAAGTCTTTACACACAAAACAAATATCACATCTCCAAGAAGAGGTTACAATGTAGCTTTATTTCATCCCTAGGTGATCTCCCACTCCTTTTTCTAACTAAATCTTAACACAATTTTACCTTTCACACTTTACCACTACAAGATAACCTATCCCCAGTTTTTCTTTCTCTTGTTCCACAAGAGGGTGGACCATTACCTTTCGTTCTTAGGCCCAACAACAACCTTTTCAAGCTTTCTCCCCTCCTTTTTTTAACAACAAGCCTAGGTATCTCTTCTTGACTTTCCACCATTCACCTCCAGTCACCATGCTCATATATCCCCCACCTGAACAACCACCAACACCATCACATGATGATCTTTGCTTCCATTTTCAAAAGTGAGTGTTGACTTTATTGTTTCTAAATAAGCTTGTTCATCCATGATATTGTAGCATTCTCCCCCTTTCATCTACCTCACCCTCTCATGATGATGTGCCAAGATCCCTCCCCATCCTTACATAGATCACAACCTCATCATCACTTTTCTTTCATCACAACCCCATGTGCCCCATTCATCACGTGCCCCATTCATCATTCAAAAAGAAGAAAAAAAGGTCAAAATTATTTCCTTTCCTTTCAACTTTGTGGAAACGCCATTATTACTATCTTGCCTTAACCCTAATTGCTAGGCTTCTAAAAAACACCCTCCACCTTGTCTATATACCTCCTTATTTAACAAGCCTAGCCAATTTAGAGCTTGGATAAAATATTCCTACCTTATTTTAATCCAACCGGCCTACCACCTTTTTATCCTACTAGGCCAATCGCCCCTCAAGTCCAACTAGGATAAGGACACATGCCCTAACCTACTCCCTAAGACTTAAGGTTACCCCAAAACTTCATTGACCATTCTACATATCTTAATCAAAATTGGGTTAAAATAAAATAAGCCCAACAAAGGAGATGGAGGTTATTCAGTTTAATAATATCCCCTCCCCTCCTCCAAATTTTATTTCCCTCATATGCTCCCATATTTTTATTTTTATTTTATTATATAATAAAATATGATGATGATATATATATATATATATATATATATACACACCACAAAAAACATTGTATATGCTTGATACCATATTTCCATCATCTATGCTACCTATTTCATGACTAATTACCATTTGACACTATCCTACCAATTGGATTCTAATTCTTTCTATCCCAATTTCCACATGAATTTATGTCATTATTCTCATTGAACAGTGAATGCATCAAATAAATTAACCTCCTCTTTGGTAAAAATGGTTTACCGATGTATATCATTCCCCAATCTTCCCCTTATGATTACATACAATATGGTTTAGAAAAAGATGGGTCACTTGTTTCCCATTCAATATGTTTTCATCCTTCTTCTTCCCTTCAACTTTCATCCAAACTTTGTCATTCACAACATACACAAAGCCTAAAGATTGTCACTTTAGAGTCAATTCATCAATTACTTAGTAAAGTTTAATCTTAATTTATGGTTAACTTTATACAAACCTTGTTTTATCATAATCTATAATTTTGGTAATCAATTTCCAATCTAATGTGATTAGATTGAGGTAAGAGAAGCAAGGTATGTGAATTTGCTAACTATAAGTGAATTAATGGCTCTTCATTAATGTTGGGGTAGTTCCTTTACCCTGAGATATCCATGAACAAACGTTTGAGGAAATGTAAATCAATTTAAATATTTCAAGTTTACCCTATTTAGCCATTCGTATATGCGTTTGAAGTTCACATTTAACTGAGGGCTAGTAATTGTTTTGAGGTAGGAAATAATTCCAAAAATCTTCTTGTGGTTTATATGCACTTGCATGTTTTGCCAGCAATAATGCACTTAGTTATTGTGAGTTTCTTTGAGCTGTGGTGCTTAATTTATTGTAATATTTTACAAATTTGGCATGGTAGGTGTTGTGTTCCATTGTACTGATCACCTTCATCCCCCAAAACTCTTATCTTAAACTTTTGGAACTTTATAAATAGACTAGCCTACCATTTGTCATTATAGGAACACATTTAGTATAGCATTTAAGGTATTGATTGGGTTTTTTTATTTTTGCAAATATTTCCTTAATTAATTGATTGATTAGAATTGTAAATATTGTCATGTATTTATGCTTGCAAATGCTATTTGTGCAATTTAATTGATATTCCATTTAAGAACTTATTTCATTTCTACATCATGAAAATTGATCTGAATATTTCACTCATCCATGAGGAGAAATATGGGGGGGGGGGGGGAGGAGGAGATGGGGTGGGTATATTAAAAAATATTTAAAATTGTTCCCACCATGTTCACATAATGTTCTTAAATGTTATTAATGATGTTCCTGAAGGCCGTTCCCAATAGCTCCACACTTTTATCTCATATGGTCCACCAAAACTTCTCCCTTTCTCACTTATAAAGTGAAATAGGTGGGCCAAAGGGAAAACACTACACCTACACATAGAAACTTCTATTTTGGCAAGCTTCCAAGTTTAGTTTTATATATTGTGGTGTGTCAATAAAAATTGACTCAATGTGAATAAATTGATAAAAAGGAACTTAGGAGGCACCTCCATCTAATTCACATAAATAACAATAAATACCTTCAGCAATACAAAGCCATAGCTAGACATACCCTTTTTTTGTTTCTTCTCCATACTCTCAGTGCTCACATTCTTGGTAGATATTTAAGAGTGAAAATTTGATTACAAATGCATAAATGAATTTGTTCTTGGTAGTCAATTTGCACCAAGTTCGCTGTACATCACTTTGCAACCATGTGTTTTGACCTTGAAAGTAATTTTCAAACATTTTGGTTATGGGGGTCATGGAATGGGCTAGCATGGAAACTATCAAGTTGGTTTCACACAACTTCCAACCTTCAAAAACTTTGTAATGACAGAATTCATCCATGTAATTATAGGCTAGCATTGAATGTTTAAGCACAAGATCATGTGCATCACAAGTAGGTTTCTTATTCATGAATAAAAAAGATTCAAGAGATTTTGTTACTATGTAGAATGCATTACAAGTTCCAAACCTCCAAGTTGTATCTACTAGGTTTATGATTTTTGAAAAAATGAAAATTTCCCAAAACTTTGTTGCAGGGCTATGTCCAAAGCTCATTGCAATTACATCCTTGAAAATTAGTTCAGCCATTCACCTCCCGTTCTTGGGGTTTTATTTCGTGTCAGTCATGAAACTCCCACTCATGAATGTTAGTTGTGACTCCCACTAACATAAATCTCTAACCTAAATGGTAGTGTAAAATAGTGAGTCTCAAATGAAAATTTCCAACGTGAAATTTCAAGTCATAATTCTGACATCTCTTCATGATCAAGATAACTAGTTGTCTTCTACTTGTGCCCTTGAAGTTGCAAGCAAGTTTGTGAATTTGTTTTCTGATATCATTGTCAATGATGTTCATTAAAACAGACGAAACAACATGAAAAAATAAAAATATTCATGCAAATATGTAAATTATGGAAATGCAACTGCCCAAAGAATAAGGTGAACATGATTTAAATTATGTATCTGCAAATACCCGAAGAATTTTGAGATCATCTAAATTAGTACTATATACAAATCTGGGATTTTGTTTTTCAACTTTGTGAGGTTACAAAAACTGGTGAATAATGCCAAAATACAGCAAATATAGTAAAAAATACACTGAAAAAGCAGATTTCTCCAGAATTTTGTCCTTTTTTTTTTTGGTCAGAATATGAAAATTCACTCCCAAAAAAAAAATGATGATGCAAAATATGCAAAGAAATTGCAAACATCCACTAATTGATGTGTAGGGTAACGCCTTTGGAACAGGGCATTCCCAATATAATCACCTGCCCGAGGTGAATCTGAACGGTGCTTATTTCGAGAACAGCCCACTCAAGGGCGTTACCCAACATAAGACACTGCAGAAAATCAAAATTTTTAATTTGTTTCCAATGATACCCAATGGGTATCACAGGTAAAGAAATCTCAATAGCCCAGGCACTTCACTCTTCAAAACTCCCTGTCCTTTGCTAAGGAGAAATTCCTTTTGGGTAAGGTGCCCTCCAGATACACTAGAAATGTCTACCGATGCTTTACATAGGTGCATGAAAATATGTGAAGAATTTTATGAATATCAACCAAATTATGTATGTTTCCTGACATTGGAAGACCAAAAAACTCAAAACCAAAAAATGGGATTAAAACTATGAATTGGGAAATTGACAAAGTTGGGATGTTCAGTCCATGGTACAAAATACGATAGCCTAGGGTCAGTTTCCACATAGACAAAATGAATAGATTTTTTTTCAAAAAATGAATTCGTTTTTAAAATTTGAAATTATTATTTTTTTCCATCTTCTACTATAATATTGTGATATGACTAGTGAAATTATGCATAGTGTAGCTTGTGATAATTAGTATGGTTTTCAACATGTCAACTTCATATTTTCACAAAATTTCCTTTCACTATTTTGAGGATTATTTAATGACAAAACTGACCTTAGGGTAAGGTAAACAAGGAGGCTCATGGTAATTAGAAAAAGCACGTAATTAGGTAAATTTTTAATTATGGTAATTATAAAAAACACGTGATTAGGTTAACTTCAAATGATGATGATTAGAGTACCTAGCTTGTAAATTTCCCTAGACTTGATCTTAGCCAAAAGGGATGTAGAATTCCCTAGTGGAAACAAAAAAAGAGGAGATAATGAGAAGGAAAAAGTGGAATAATTGGAGAGAAACAAAAACAGGTTTGTTTATTTTTCTTTTCTTTTCCCCCAATTTTTTTCCCCTGCGTGAACAACCGGCACGAGCATAAATGGCAGCGCGAATCCAGGACAATTTTGTACAAAAATCTGCAGAAAGCGATGACAAGTTACAGCACTTCAAATGATGACCAACCGCGTCAAAGAACAGATTCATTTTTTAAGAGCTAAACCGATTGGCAATTTGTGGCCTGAGTCCTGTCGCGGAAGAAGCGGAAGAAAACCCCCAAAACAAAAAAAAACGAAACAAAAACTTTCTCGTTGTCGTCAGAGAAAATGATTAAAATAGTCCGAGAAAAACCAAAAAAGTCTATTTTGGTGTGCGGGTGCCCCGAAAAGATCGGCTTGCATTTCTGGAAATCGTGAAAGCTGATTTCCGGTAAGTGTGTTTGCAAGGTCCTGGAATTAGATTCTCGGTGACGAAATGTGGAGAACACGGCGAAACACAGACGAAGAGAGTCCTGTCGTGGACGAAGAAGAAAAGAAACTCTTGTCAGAGAAAAGGATTCAACATAATAGTCTATTTTAGTGTGCTGGGCAACGAAAAGGTCGGTTTGCATTACTGGAAATGGCGAAAGCTCATTTGCGGTGACGACAATGGACTGCAAAAGAGGAAGACCGCGAATCGCGGGACGCGCACTGTTGCAACGTCCTGGAATTAGATATTCGGCGACGAAACATGAAGAAAGAAGACGACGAAACACATACGGACGGAGACAATAAGACCTTACCGATGACGGGAAAGACAATGACACACAGAGAGCACGTGCACGTGTAGTGTAAAGAAAGAGGAAGAAGTCAAGAGAAATCACTTGTCGAGTGCGTAATGAGAGTTTGCTGTTGTTTTTTCTTCTTTTTTTTGTCGCGAATTACGTTTTTCCCATTTGTGACGGAGGAATAAGCTCCAACAAGCTTGGAGCGACAGACCACAGAAGCAGCGGCAGAGTGGGAGGAGCTTCTTCTTCCCCTGGAGATCTGCCGGATCGGTTACCGATCATGCTTTCCCCTTTCTGCGCTCTCTCGGGGAAGTCTCTCCTTGTTTGTTTGAAGGACGAGATTTTCTGATCCCCGTAGAAGAAAGGCTCTCTCAAAACAAAACCCCGGAGAAGCTCGATTCTCTCCGGTGATCATTTTCGTCCTAATTCCCTTCCCGAAGAAATTTTCCGAAAGAGGATCGACCAGCGACTCAGTTCTTCCAGGAAAAAAAGAGTTTCGAGCGAGGAGCGAGGAGAGCACTGATCAAGAGCTTCTATGAGAAGGGAGATTCTTCTAGGATAGCGGATTGTCTCTATACGGAAGTCGTGGGAATAGAGCTGGCTGAACGGTAGAGCGATCCGAGTCGTCGGAGGGAGATTTGTTTTCAGGGGAACAAGGAACATATTTCGTAGCAGAGATGGCAGGAGGAGGAGGAAGCAGTCCTCATGTGGTAGCCGTGAAGCTCAGCGCGGCTAGCCAAGCTGCCGTGTCTGACTCTTGGACTGATTCCAAACTCTTGTCAGGGGACGTTGTGCTTCAGGTAGCAGAGAGCGACTCCTCTTCCTTCTTCTCCTTCTTCTTCTGATCATCTTCAGAAAGACTATGAATCATGTGTGTTTGTGTATGAATGTGGTGAGGATTCTCACTCACTTGAGAGGAGAGAGAATCAAGCTCATGGGGAGGGGGGGTTTGCAGGTGAGCACAGATAGCGGAACAGTGTTCATGGCTCCATTTGCTGGGGGCAAGGCAGGTCTTCAGCGAGAGTTTCGCAAGCTAACCAATGCAAGAGGAGGGTTGAAGGTGAAAGTGAAGAGAGGTCCAACCATTCTGGATGTGTGGGTGAAGGTGGCCTTAGATGAGAGCTCCTTGCTCAAGAAGAATTATGTCTTAGTCAGTCTCCTTGATGCTACTCATGTTGCAACATTGGTGGATGCAATCGAACAGGAATGTATTGATTTGCAAGGTTTGTGTGTCTGTCTGTTATCCCTCTTTGAGACATGTCTCTTGTCCCTCTCTAAACCGTGTTCTTGCAAGCATGCAGGTCAAATCTTTCACTTGGCTGCCTTTTCCTCTAACAATGTTTTTGCAAGGATGCCATCAAAGCTTTTCACCTGGGTGTCTTTTCCTCTAAGTGTGTTCTTGCAAGCATGCCATCAAAGCTTTCACTTGGGTATCTTTTTTTGTCTAAGTGTGTTGGTGCAAGCATGGCATCAAAGCTTTCACTTGGGTGTCTTTTTTCCTCTAAGTGCGTTTGTGCAAGCATGCAGTCAAATCTTTCACGTGGGTGTCTTTTCCTCTAAACTGTGTTCTTGCAAGCATGCACTGAAAGCTTTCACTTGGGTGTCTTTTTTCCTCTTAGTGTTCTTGCAAGCATGCACTCAAATCTTTCACTTTGGGTGTGTTTTCCTCTAGACTGTGTTCTTGCAAGCATGCACTCAAATCTTTCACTTTGGGCGTGTTTTCCTCTAAACTGTGTTCTTGCAAGCATGCACTCAAAGCTTTCACTTCGGTGTCTTTTCATCTAAACTGTGTCCTTGCAAGCATGCAGTCAAAGCTTTCACTTGGGTGTGTGTTTTCCTCTATGTGTTGTTGCAAGCATGCACTCAAAACTTTCACTTGCGTGCAATGGTCTTATAGTAAGGTTTAAGCCTCCATATGGTTTGAGCTCCATCTTATGGAGGGGCTGCCCTGATGAAGATGCACTCCTCAGAATCTTTGCTGATTAAATTTATTGAAGCAAATAGAGCCAAAGTCCCATTGTTGCTGGACCAGAGGGGTTCTAAATCTTGGGATCTGGCTTTTAGCATGAAACCTTAAAAATCAGCCGAGGTTTCTTTTGGGGATTTTGTTTTCAATATGTTAAGCTTGTTAGTCCTTAGATGCTTACACTTGGCTTTCGATATTGACTTCCACAGATAAAAGTCGCAAGATCCTTGAGGCAACCAGACTTCCGCAGGAATACTCAAAGAAGGATGAACTCCTGTTGAGAATGAATAGCATGAAGCTAAAGGAGAGCTATGTAGCATACCCTTGGGAGCAAAAAATGCAGACATATCTGCCTGTCTCAGGCTCTGCCACAGTGTTCTCTCTTCTGGTGATGCCAGTTGCATTATCACCAAAAGGTCGTGATTATGCTGGTTTGGAAGACACTTCAGCACGTGCTGTGGCTTGGCTGTCTGCTGCCCAAGCATCAGGGGTCCCCATTTCCTTTGTCAACATCCAGACTGAACCTCTGTTCCTGCAAGTAGGTCATCCTGTTGTAACTACAAAACTTAAATTTGGTTGTGTAGGATGATACATCTGGCCCAATATTCTCAATCAACTAGCTGTTGGAACAACGACATTGTCTTTGGTTTCTATGTAGCAGTGCTAATATTGATGCAGTTTTTCCTTACTGATGGTGCAGTTTGTGGAATATCGGCATCCAGGCTACAGGCAGGACCCTGTGAATATTGCCAACTCTGGCTGTTACAGACTCCAGGTGAGGAATACGAGTTCCACATTTGTCTGGGATTTTTGCAAGTTTGTGTATTAGGAGTCTATCAGTTGACCAGGCTCTGACTACTATGCAGCAAAATATTTACAAATCTGAATGGGTACCACTTTTCCAGAATCGTGAGGCTATGGATGTGGATGTGGTTCGGGCAGTGAGGCTATGGTACATGCCAGCAGGAACAGAATTTGCTATTGAGCTGAGGCCTGAGGAGAATGAAGCTCGTCTAGGTGTTGGGATTAGCTGCACAGAAGAGGTGCAACCTACAAAACTTTTCCATATCTTGAGTTCCTTCCCCCTGCCTCAATTGCTCCTATCCTACACTCAGTAGATTATGCTGGTGGAGTATTCTTGTTGGACCTCTTTTCTTTTTGCCCTTTAGCATGTTATCATTGTATATGGTGTCATTTTTGTACAAATTTTGACCAAATGTTTGACAAGCATCCAATATATGTGTCAAAAACCTGCAAACATGATAATAGGAATTCTTATGTTGAGTGCAAACTTTGCTGTCCAGGGATTTTGCTATGTCTCTTCTGTGGATCCTGGGACTGTAGCTGATCGGGCAGGATTGCTGACTGTATATCAAGGAGCCTGTGCAGCTGGGAAGCTGCTTGTGGTCTCACGGTTGGGCAGAGAAAAAATTACTCCCTGGTTGGTGTCATCAGGAGGATCTATTCGGTGTTTTGACACTGTATCTATGAGTGACAAGCTTGCTCTCCACAGGCAAACTGGGGAGTCAGTGAAACTGCATGTCATGCTGTGGGATGGAGCTCTCCATGACTCTTCAGGACCTCAGGGCTTCATGGACAATCCATCGGGGCATAATAAGGAGATCCCGTTTGAGAGTTCAAGGATAAGTTATAGTACTGATGATGACCCACTGTACTATGAAACTGAGGAGAAGCGTCATGTAAAAGGACATCTGCAAGACCTGGCAGGATTTGACCTAACTGGCAATGGTCACGCAGAGCCTTCTCTGACAATGGGCACACTTTACCCAAACAAGCACCTCAATGACAAGACTCTCTGGAGATCTATGGCTGCACATCCTTAGAAAATGTGGTCCATGGAGAATTGAAGGTGAGTCCTACTGTAAATTTTGAACCTTTTGCATGGATCTGAAAAAATCCCAGTGGTGCATGACAAGAAACAGAGGGAAGTTGCAGTGGGGTTTCCAAGTTTGCATTCATCAGCCTTCTTTGTGCTTATATGAGTCAAAAGAACACTCAAGTTGTGTTCTGTGGATATTCCTTGGTAGAGTGGAGGCACACTTTGTAGATTCAAAGAGTTTTGAGGGTTATTTTAGGAATACATATGCAGCTGTATATTGGAGTGACTCTTTGGGCATTCGTAAATTTATTGACCCACAACATGCCTACCCATTGGTTGCCTTATTTCTTGTTCAAACTTGGCAACTAATCTAATGTAAACATATATTTACTATCAATTCATATGGATAAGCATCCATGAGTGAGCTTTTCTTTACACAGAGTGAGCTTTTCTTTTCACAGAGTGAGCTTCTTTTTCACTGAGCCAGTATCTGATTCATTCCTTGTTGATAGTGTCTGTTCCAGGAAACACAAACAAAACCCTTGATCTGCTTGGGCACTCCATGGATGCCTTTAAATATTGACAATAGTGTGCAAGTAAAGGACTTGTTTTGTTCTTTGTGTCTCCTTTCAATTTTTTAAAATTTTCTTTGCAGTTGATAATCATCATTGGTTTATCTATGTTAGTGATTGAAAGGATATATGTGTGATTGGATTTATATTTTAGAGCAATCTAAAATGGAATAACCTCTAGGCCAGAGTGCTCTAAATTATTGGCCTAAATTGGTTCTAAACACTTGGGACCAACATCAAGAAAAATACAGGAAGGGAAATGGTGTTTACATGTGATAAGAATTCAAGCCAATTTTTGTCTTAATAAAGAACAAAGAGAAATGCTAATCCTATATTGGAGAACCCACTTGCTGACTTTAATTTTGAGTGTTCGTGCTGAAATTGATTCCAAACATGAAATCACCAATTCTAAGAGCATCTTGACTGGCAGCAGGAAAATGACCTGTACTTTACAGTATATTGGATGAAATGCAACCTTTAAATAGCATGAAACTGAGTTTGGACTTTTTTTTTCCTTGGAAAGTTTTCACAAACATCCAGTGCTACTCATGCCAAGGATTTTTGTGGAAAAAATGCTCAAAAGTCACCATATTGGTATGAGGATATGAAATGGGGAGTGAGCAATCTAAAACTAAAAAGATCATTCTTGTACATTGTTTAAACTAACCTACTGAAATTTAGGATTTCATGAATGTGTTCCCCAATCAAGCTTTTCCACAATTTGTAGAGCTATGAATGTATCTCCAAGTTTTAGCCAGAACAACCATTTTCTTGATGATATTTGGTAAAGATAAACCTCATGTTGGTGGCAATGTTGTTTGAAGGTGTAATATATTATCGTTAGTCTTAACACAAAGAACACATGATGCAGATCCTTGGCAATATATGCACATCAACTACACACATAACAAGCAGTCCAAAATGAATGTTGTTAGTAAAATTATGTCTACGTATACTAACTACATTATTTTATGATTAGATGCAAATGGCATTTCAAAGACAAAAATGCTAGGAGTTTGGGAATCAGTTGTAATCATTAATGTGTATCGACCACACCCGTAGTTGCAAAGGAGTTGTAACAAAAATCAATAAAGTTCGTCATGATGGAAGGATGACAAGCAACATTAGCATGACTTTACAATGGTAGTTACAAATTGGTTGCATTAGAATTACACAATAATTGTTCTTTCATAGTTGCAACTAAGTTACACAAGTTGCATACATATACGGTTCCACATATGATGAATTGCATTTGTTGTAATTCATGCAATTCATCCAGTAACATTCATGTTGTAAAAATATGATGAGTTATAATGAAATTGATGGTAGCCATGAAATTTAATTCCTGCAGAATTATTCCACACTACTATAACAACAAATTTGCATTTCACATGCATACATTCATTATTTTTTCTTTGTTTTTCAACACACTTAACACTACCATTCATTAAAACACCAAATTCATGGTTATTTCATATGACCAAAATCTCCACTTCAGAATAAATTGTAAAAAACTCTAGAAAAAATATTACAATTCATTTCATCATATTCGGATATTACAAAAAATTCACACAACGATACAAACATAGAATTCACTATAAAAATATGTGTTTTTTTATATCACTGCAAACATGAATCAAAATTACAACAAATTCCCATGTTTTGTTGAAAAAAATCCCAAAACAACAATTAAAATATGTGGTATATCAAAACAAAATATGTGGTTTTCTACTACAAGTACTTACAACTCTTCCCACTCTTCCCCCAAAACTATGTGTCTATGAATTATGTCCTTTCTTTTCCAAAACCTCCTCCTTTTGGTAATCCCTAGTCCTCATCATGATTCAAAACCAACAAAAATTCAAAATTCAAACTAACAAAGTTCTTAGATCAATTCCTATCCTAAATGCCTTGTTCATCTAAAATCATGTATTCATCCTACCCCTTTAACATTACCCTTTCCGTACTTTGGACTCCGTCCCTAAAACCCTTATAAAATGACAAAAATGAAATGAGAATATTTTTTATCCTTCTAAACATATGCCTCCCCTACTACAATTTTGTAATCTCAACTAGTACATGAACTAGTGGTTTTATAGCGACTTATGGCTCTGCAATTCTGATTTCCTCCCCCACTAATTCAGTCTATAGTTATATTTTCACTTCTTCTATTGCTAAAATAACCTCCACCTTTTCCTATTCTTGAATTCTCTATGGTTTT
>Ga0209611_10000772_pt1 | contig 50430 bp, 39 predicted proteins | sample S1TSphgellanicum_3_FD_187693 | JGI IMG/M metagenome (GOLD analysis project Ga0209611, IMG submission 187693) | Host-associated microbial communities from peat moss isolated from Minnesota, USA - S1T2_Fc - Sphagnum magellanicum MG (SPAdes) (version 2) | ecosystem: Host-associated > Plants > Peat... | reverse complement strand
AGAGGCCTTCACTACTACAAGACTTAAACAATGGGTTACTCATCACACTCTTGCACCCTCTTAAAAGAAAAGAGGAGAGGAGAGGAGAGGAGAGGAGAGAGTAGAGTAGAGTAGAGTAGAGTAGAGTAAAGTGGGCACTTACATAGTTTTGAACTTAATAAGTGTGATTGCACATGGTTCACCAACCAACTCTTCTCAAAGGTTTTGTCCTTAGGCATAACACGTGAATGAATTTGGGAGAGCAATTGACAATTTGGAAAACAAAAAGTATGGTCGCACTTGGGTGTTATGTTTAATGTTAAGATTAGTGTTAATCATCTTAAAATTAGTCACTAGTCCACACCTAAAACCACCTAAAACATTAATTAATATTTAAATCTTATGAGATATATGAGATGGCATTGATGTTAAGATGTTGTTTAGTAGTCATTGTTAATGAACTTCAAATCTTTGAATAATATAGATTTTTCAAAGCCAATGTTTAATTAAAGTCTCAAAAAACGACAAAATAACTCAATGTTTAGCATGTATCCTTGTCTATCTTTATTTGTTTTTTATCTCTTTTAAAAATAAAGGGCAAATTTTCCTTTGTAGGTGTCAACGATAAGCATAGTTATACATGTAATATCAAACACATCTTAACCCTTTAACACACATTATTGGATTTGAACCCATGACACTTGTGAAAGGAATCATGCATTCCAACCACTTGGGTTATTCATTTGATGTAGTAGCACCAACACAAGTAGGAGGATGGTGGGTGGACAAGGAACCAATATTTATCATTCCCCATGGTGGCCTTATTCAATATGTTTCATTCCATGCATTGGAAATGAATGGATTTTGATTACTATTAAGGTGCTCATCATACCAATTCTTTCAAAACATTGATGTTGCCATAGAGTAAGTATTAATTGTTTCCCTCTAATGACAACCACAAGAGATCAATGTATTTCAATTCTATGCCAAGGCATAATAATCAATTTGTTTTTGAAAATGTTTCTTTTGTCATATAGCCCAATAATTTCACAAGTAAAAATGGGCAAACATGGCATCATGATAACTAATGATAGCCTTCTTCACATTCTTTTTATTGTCATTTTTCAATATGTACATTTTGTTGCTCACAATGACCCATAAGTGTTGTTTTTTTCATCCATCCATCAACAACACATCCTACAAATGGCATATCCCATGATCCATAACCACCATACCTATCTTGTTTTCACCATCCTCACCGCCGTGTTATTTGAATTTTAAACTAAATATGTCCACAAAACATTGTTGAACTCCATTGTTTGGATGTGAATTACATCATCAAACTTATGTCATGGCACAACACATCCATGACCTTGTGTCTTATTGTAGATAAGAATTTTAATCACATGTAAATTCAATTTTGACACTTTTTTTTGAATCATTTGATTTCCATCATTTGTAAATGATCCATATATTGGAACATACCTTGATTTACTCCACTATGAGGTCCATTTCTTTTTTCAGGATTCCAATTTATTCCAATATTCAAAAAAAATGTTTGCTTAATTTATGTGCCTAATAATTCCAATGACAATAATTTATTGGAATTAGGTTAGGTAAGAGAACTTTAAATTCTATAAGTCATGGTTGTCCCTTGGAAAATCTAGACCAAATTTTTAATATGTTCTCCACCAATTTGCATCCCATTTTTCTTTGATTGAATTTGAATCTTAATTCAATTGTCGAAATAAATTTAGTTGAATTCAAATTCCAAACAATGTATTTGAACTCGATTCAATTTGAATCCAATTAAAGTTGTTTAGGGATTTTGAGGTGGTAGGAAAATACAACATAAGGATGATGAAACAAAAAATAAAATAAAGTAATCTTTTGCTATAAAATTATTCAAAAAAATTTTTTTTTTTGGCAAGGTGTGTTTCCAAAGAGGGTATGGTTAGAATTTGCACCTCCACATTAATAGGTCACTTGAAATTTAAACCTAAAATTTGAACCCTAAAATTTAACTTGAGCTATTTTTGTCTACTATGTAACCCCTACAAGTAACTACCCACAGCTAAAGGTTAGTGGGTTAGGTTAATTTAGCCACTCAAGAATATTGTAGAGGCTCACAATACCTTCTTCTTAATTTAGGGCAAGGCCACTACATAAACTAACCTAAAGGTTCCCCATCTTGTAAACCTCCTAACTCCATCCCCCCCCTCCCCAAGCCACCACCCATTCACACTACCTAGGGAAAAATTGTGCCATGTATTTGGGTAAGCATCATAGTTAAGCACGTAGAATATTAGTGATTTCTATTTAGGTAAGTAAAGTCGGTAAGAAACTAGGTGGCTAATAGGTAGGTAGGTAGGTAGGTAATTGTATGTGAATGGGTTGAGTATATTGTTAACCACCAAGTACCATAGTTAGTTGGTTAGTTATGGGACACCCAATACAATGAAAAAGTGTTTCTTTGTCCACACATCATCCATCCTGCCCGGTTCACTTTGGTAGCTGCCCTACTCGGCTTTGTGATCTATACTGGGGTTTAGTGATAGTAATAATTTTTTTTGGTGTTGTGGAATAGAATAAGAAGAGAGCGTAGTATAAATTTGGTCTGTTTAGTAGTACTAATGAGTTTGTGTTGGAGAATATAGGTAGAGAAAGAGCTGGGGAGAACCATATGGTTTAGGGTTTAGAGTATCATATGGTTTAGGGTTTACGGGGTATGACTTCTTTTTATCACATACGGTGGTTCATACTAGCCCCCAATTTTCCCTTTTGGCTGATTGGGTACCACTAACCGTCCTATGATGGAATGGTTAAGCCTTTGGTCATTGTGTTGGGTAAGGCACTACTACTCGGGGTGAGAGGTATGCACCCAACATGTGCAACACAAACTTGGGAGAATAAGTGAGATTGTACACTAGAACTCATTGTTGAGAAAAAAGGTTGCCGAAATAGAAAGTATTGTAAGTTACTTTCTACGCGTCCCTTCATAACTTACGAATTGCTAATAGCATGTGACACACATGGTTTTGACCTGCATCAGTCTCAACTCTCTTTTGCCAAGGTTGAGAAAAGTTATGTACATTTGTATAATTTATGGCATGTGTTTTTTTTTTTTTTGGTCTTTTAAGTTTGCAAGTAGCTTGTTGCATTTTTGAATTGGACTCAGATTAGTCTCTTTTATGGCATGTGTTTTTTTTTGTCTTTTAAGTTTGCAAGTAGCTTGTTGCATTTTTGGGTTGAACCCAGATTAGTCGCTTTCTTTCTTTCCAGTGTTCTCTTTGTCAAGATTCTAGGAAAAGGCATTACCTGTACATGGCCTTTTTTTCAACTCTTTTAAGTTTCCGAGTAACTTGTTGTGTGCTTTAATGTACGGTCCACCACCACCACCACCACCACCACAACAACAGCATCGGGATCTAAGCTTCATGTTTTGGGTTGACATTCATTCTTTTGTCTTTCTTAAGGTAAGAAATGGGCATTATCCTGCCATTGACTTTGAGAGAGGTACGGTTCAACTGTCAACTAGAAGTATGTATGAATTCAGGCATGACAAATTTGCATTGACCACACACACACACACACACAAAGTTTCATCAACCTAGAAGAAGCATGTATGAATTCAGGAATGACAAATTTTTCATGACCAAGTTTCATCAATTAGAAGTTATGTATGAATGAATTCAAGAATGACAAATTTTCATTACCACCCACATGGAACAAGTTTCATCAACTAGAAGTATGTATCAATTCAAGAATGACAAATTTTCATGACCAAGTTTCATCAATTAGAAGTTATTTATGAATGAATTCAAGAATGACAAAATTTCATGACCACTACCCACATGGAACAAGTTTCATCGACTAGAAGTATGTATCAATTCAAGAATGACAAATTTTCATGACCAAGTTTCATCAACTAGAAGTATGAATTTGGGAATGACAAAATTTCATGGCCACTACTACCCATGTGGAACAAGTTTCATCAACTAGAAGTATGAATTTGGGAATGACAAAATTTCATGGCCACTACTACCCATGTGGAACAAGTTTCATCAACTAGAAGAAGTATGTATGAATTTGGGAATGACAAAATTTCATGACCATTACCCATGTAGAACAAGTTTCATTGACTAGAAGTATGTATCAATTCAAGAATGACAAATTTTCATGACCAAGTTTCATCAACTAGAAGAAGTATGTATGAATTTGGGATTGACAAAATTTCATGACCACTTACCCACATGGAACAAGTTTCATCAACTTATGTTCACAGGGCTTGCAAGTCAGTTTGAACGGATTGCAAACCTTTGGCCATGGTAAGTTTGCAATCCCTTCAACTACAAGTATTGCATTTTAGTAATTATCAGTGTTGTGCAATTATTTGAATTTTTTTATTAAAAAAAAAACCACCTGAATTATTTTTAATAATATTCCAGATTCAGCAAACCACCAGTTTTTGGTTCTTTTGAAAAATCAAAATCAAGGAATTGCTGATTCTGGCTATTTCAAAAACCTTGAAGAATTGTGCATTTTAATGAAAGAACCAGTAGTTTATTTATGGTCGGTTATTTGATTTTTCAAGATGTTGAGAACCATGGTTATTTATCAAGACTTGAATATTTGATTTTTAGAACTGTTGTTATGCATCTTAAGAACCACCTTGATAACCTTTTGGGGTTGATCCATGTTTCTAATAACCATCCAACATTCATAATTACTATAATCCCAGACTTTAATTTTGATGTATGTTGATTCATGTATGTCTTAAGTAAGTCACGGAAATTAAGATTGTTAATATTGACAAAACTCAAGTTCAAATCAATTACACAATTCATATTTCTTGTAAAAATATTCAAGCTTAATTGTAAGTAATCAACTAGAGTTGAATTCTCTAAATTGAACTTATCAAATCTCATCCCCACCTAGCTCAAAATGTCATATTATTATTAACTTGGGCTTTGGGTTGCTTCGCACTACCAACAATGATCAACTATTATTTTTCTTTTCTTATGGGAATCTATGGTTTTCAATAGTTCATCATTATTTATGTCAATCTCAAATTTAATCTAATTTGAATTAATAAAAATGTCATGAACATGAAAAGGCATGTGTTAATTTGTTTTTTCATTCTTGTCGGTGGGTGGGGGAAAGGAGTGAGGTAATTATTAGGAAAGTTAATAGGGGAAAAAGATACTTAGGCTTGAAAATGAGGTAAGTGGGAATTGTTTTTGGAATTGTTTAAGGATGATCATACAATACATTCCAAAAAAACCACCCATATAATAGTCCTTTGAATTTTTTCATCCTTGAAATTAAACAAATAGTTTTCTCTCATATTTTAGATTTGTGTGGTCACATACTTAGGTAAGTGAATTGGGTGTCCTATTCATGCACTTTTCCAAGACTTTTCGTATGTGGAAAATAGGTAGCCATTTGAACCTTTTCTTGTGTGTTTCACTTGTAAGGTGAATATACAATGAAAAACACTCGCTCTTGATATATGAATCACCAATTAAAAAAACAAATTATTTTTTAGAACATGCATTACTATAACCCATTACCACCTAACAAAACAATGGTTCATCATACCAAGATCATTGTGTTCCTAAAAGAACCAACCCTACCCATATAATACATAACAATTGGAGTTAAATTCGCTTTTTGAAAAAAATAATATTCACACCTCCATGATGTAAGAAGATTTAGGTGGAACTCCACATGGAGAAATCCACATGGAGAATGCCACATCATAACTTCAAAAGGGCATGGTTCAACAATATAAATTGGCAAGTCAACAATCATCCAATTCTTTGAAAAAAGATCTTTTGCAATGTAAAGGCATTTCATGCTTACACTCAATATTAAAGACATCAAAGTTATCAAGTTATGTACTAAGTTATGTACTTTGGATCCACCAAGGAATGTGGCAATTCACATGTTTTCCATGTTAATTCACATTACAAGCAAAACCAAATGCAACTCAAACCAACAAATGGCTACATGTCCCAACTAGGAAAAAACATGAAAATTTCCCTAAATAGGACACCCAAACTACTTATGTACTGCATAATCATCCCATCCCACCTACTAACACGATGAACTAGTTAGGGTCAATCATCATTCTATTGGGTGGTAAACAATTTGACCAAAGAATGTTCCAAGGTCTAATTAGTTGTTCCCATTGTTGATTCACAATGCACGCGCATATTTCATTGGTGTTGTTTGTTATAAGTTAAATTGACTAGATTAAAAGTGAAAGGAGCATGTGATTGCTTAACCCACCTATGAAATGATTGTCAAAATGTTGGAACAAGATAATACGATGAGTTGTTACATATAAATGGCATGGGTCTTGGCATACTAAGGTGTCCATTTTTTGGTGTCACAAAGGCAATGATTTTTTTGACATCTCTTCAACTATCAACACGATACATAAGTTGAACCATCAACTTTTAACATGTTGAAACTATTACTCATGAGTTGCATTTTATACTTATCATAATTTATTAAAACAAATGTAACAATTTAAAACCTCACATATATATTAGAACAAATTATTGATTTCTTTCGCATCTTTTCAATTATCAAATGTGTACATGAATTAAACCATTCACTTTTAATATTTTAAGACCACTACTCACAAGTTGCATCTTGCACTTATCAAAATATATTGAAACACATGCAATTCAATGCTTCACAATTATACTTGAATGGTTTGTGAGGTTTTTTCACATTTTTTGAACTATCAACATTTTTACATGAGTTGAATCATCCACTTTGAACTTATTAAAATCATTATAAAAATGTTGCATATTACATTTATTAATATATATTGAAACACACATAACAATTTAATGTTTCACATTTATACTTGAACATGTTAATGAAATTTTCACATCTTTTGAATTATCAACATTTGCACATGACTTGAATCATTCACTTTAATGTGTTGAATTGATTATTCACAAATTGCATTTTACACTCACCACAATTTTTTTAAATATATGTATAATAATTAAGCAAGTTTCATATTTGAATGGGTTGATAATTAGATCAAATGTTCATGCATGTCAAATCTAGGATGCATGTAAACCTTTAAATTACAATTTTATCATATATTAGTTTTTTAAATGTCATGGACAAGTTTATTAATACTAATGTTCATGACGCCAAACCAAAAACCCTTAGAAATAATCTTTAATTTTCCCCATTTCTCTCACTTGGTGGATGAAAAAAAAAATTCTTTCAAAAAGTGAATGATTTTTTATTTTTAAAATATTATTACAAATATAATTATAATTATAATTATCAACATTTTCTACTTATTATTTATATGTTAAACATGATTTATCAAAATTTTAGGGCTTGTTTTGTTACAAGTTTATGTTTAAATATTTAGAGGTTAGTTTTAAATTTTTATTTTAAAAAACTAGATAAATAAAGGATTTTTATTTTTTTTTTAATTTCAAATTTGTGGTGTTCTTCAAGATCATCCACAAGAATATTTAACCATGTTTTGGCTATAGACCTTAGACCATGTATATGGAGGTATAAATTTGTGAAAATATTTCTATGTTTTGGTTACAAGTCCTAAAACCCATTGTAGAATTATATCATTAAAATTTTTGGTTTTTTAATGAAAACTCATTTGTTGATGTTGATGGCCCCTTTCTAGGTTTGCAAAATTGTGGAAAATTTCCACCATTTTTTGGTTACATCATTAGTATTTACTTTAATGTTTTAAATTTTTTTGGATAAGGTTTATAGTGATTTCAAAAATTGAACTTAAAAAATTTCAAATAAATTTCAAGTTAGAATTGTATTTAAGGTTGGAATTATTAGAATTAATTTTAAATTTTTATTCATTATGAGCAACCTTTTTTCCTTTCAAATTCGTGATTTCAATTTTTTGTTGTTTACATTTTTCCTTGAATTTGCACATTTTTTTCCAATTTTTCCCAACAAGAATTACTAAATTAGGAAAATTTGAAACTGATAAAAACATGCTGGTTAGGGAAGGGGGTTTAATCCAACTATTTAATGCCTTCACCAAATTATGTTAGTTTTACTTCTCCAAAGGAAATGAAGGTAAAATATATCTTACATCAATAATATATACATATTGTGATTTTTTTCAAATTTTATAATTAATCATTTGTATTAGTGTATGATTCATGTTGTTAAACAAATATGTTATTGGGAATTAAATGGCTATGTTGATTATTTATTATTTATTTTTTTGTCACTTTTGCCAATTTAAAAGGGCAACAACATCAACAAAAGACTTTTTTGAAAAAGAAAATCAAATTTTGTCAAATTTAAAATATATCTCGTTAATATTTACAATAAATTATAGTAGGTGGCCATAATATTGAAAGATTTAAACAACTTTTTAACTCTGCAACTTGTTTATAACCAAATGTGGCTAAATCTTCTTATGGATGATTGCCATTTTAACAACACTGCAAGAATAAATAAATTTTATTGGTACCTAATCAAACTGTGGAAAATAAAACTTTCAATTTTTTAAAAATGGACATATTTACATAATGGAAATAACATTGCTGAAAACTTAACGATAACATTCTTGAATTCACAAAGATTGTAGGTCAATTTAAACCAAAAAAAAATTGTAAATTTATTCATGACATGCTATTTTGAGTGTGTTTTAACATTTTATATTTTATATTTTGAAATTATAATTATTATTTTTGATCATGTTATTGAATAAGTTTCAAAATCATGTTTTCATTTATAACATTTGAATAAATTTTGAAAAAGAAAACATATGTTAAAATTAGAATTTCTTAAACAATTTCATACCAAACATAATAAACTTAAAGTTTTTTTTTCTTTATTAATAATGTCTTGAGGTGGTTTAGTGGTTAAGATCATGGTGTGCTTCGATGATGTTTTGAGTTCAACCTTTGATGAATGCATCAATGTATTTTGTATAAATGCAATATATAAACATGTATATCATGGTTAATTCTGTCAAAACTTTTTTTTAACAAATTTTTTAAAAAATCAATTTTTTTTCATGGCATGTAATTATGTTTTGGCATGTCGTGAAAAATATGCAATTTATCACTCCATGATCTTGGGGGGAAAAAATACTGAAAAATTTATAAGATGACATGACACTTTATTCCATGTCATAGTAATTTAGAACCTCATATATCCATGTCAAAATTCTAAAATTAAACATTATGTAGTGCAACAGGTGACTATCCAAAACAACTTAGAACTATTTCATTAAAAATATTCTAATCAACTAGTCTTTTTTTACCAAAACCATATAGGTTGCATATTAATCAATTTTGTCCCATTTCAATAAAAACCTAGTGAATTTGGATAGTGAAAAAATACAAGATTTCTTCTTGTGAACCTTTTGGACAATAATAAAAGGAAAAAAAAATTACCGTAACATTGTGTTCTAGGCCAGTTTAGGAATACACTTAGAATTGAACATGAATTAAACTTAAAACCAATGGGTTTATCCAAGTAAGAATTGTTGGATTCAAAAACTAACAATCAAGTTGTTTTGACTTGAAATTTGAACCATCGAGTTTTAATTTGTTGTAATATTCCTTATATTAAAGGCCCTCTATTTTATGAAAAAAATAAAATTGGAGCCAATGGTTCTTGTAAAAATCAATATTTGACCAACAATAATACATTAAATTATGCATTTGATGCCCAAATCAACATTTTAATAAACAAATCATTTAACTTCACTTTGTTTGGATTTGTTGGTCTAAAGTTAAGAGCACATGATCCCAACTAAAAGGAGGATGATGTTAAAGGAACTATTTTTATTAATAATTTAGTGATATTTTTTAGTATAAGTAGAAAATAGTTTTAAGAATAATTACTGAAAAAAAATACAAGTATCTATTGAAAATAATCTTAAAACCACCAAAATACCTACCAAAAAAAACACATAAAACGCAATTTGAAAACTATTATAAATATGTACCAAAAATCATTAAAAATCCATTGAAAATGAGTACCAATTTTTTTTTTAGAACTACATAAAATGCCTATCAAAAGTAATTACAACCTATTGAAATTAACTACCAATATTTATTTTATTGACAATTAAGAAATCTAGATAATTCCAATTGGGACACTTGATATGGGTTTGTAAAGTTCATTTCAAGGCTTACAAAATGGACATTTAAAATGTTCAATTTAATATATATTTAACATTTGAAGAAGTTATGAGTTTCCCAAAAAATTTAACTAAAATATTTTATTAGTTGTTGGCACTCACTAATAAGGACAATTGTACCATTTTAGTAAGGATATCGACCTTGTGATTTTTTGAATAGTGATTAATTTTTGAAAAAACATTCAGCATTTGGTAAGGGTGTTAAACAACTTTGAGGTCAACCTTATTTATATTAAAAGGCTATTGACAATTTTGATAGTTTTTAGAAAATGGATGATACTGACTTTTTTTTTATAGTAATTAAAGCTTAGATTTAAAGATATAATCATTGTTTCTTGTAGAACATTTTACAAGAGATCACCATTTGAGTGTTCAAGTGATTTTTAATGAATTTTTGTAGTTTATTCTATTTGGAATGAGAGAATACCTTTGTAAAAACATTTTTGTTTCAACACTTGTTGTTTTAAAAAAATTGAATTCAATTGCAAAGATTTGTAAATCTATTTGATCATTATTTTCAATTCTTTTGTAGCATAATTAGATTAACATTTTCATAAACTTGAAAATTTATCACTATTTATGGAAATATGTTTCAATATAAGCTTTCATGTGAACTCACTTGGTAGATTTATTAAAAGTTTTTTTTACAATATCCACAATCAAATTGAGGGGTCCATTCACGATTGGGGTACCAAAAAAGACTTCAAAGGGTGGGTGCAATCACAATCAAACGAGCTAAAAAACATGCTGGGCAACTGCCAAAACTCTATAAAAATTATAATTTTGTTAGATATATTTTTATGGTGCCACTTTAATGCCATGTTAATTATGGAATGTAGTGTTAAATGACTAATATGAATGTTAAAGAATTAAAAAGAATTAAAAAATAATAATTGTGGGTTTTGGTTTTAATAAAGGACCTTTGAACTTGAACAATAGTTGTATCAAAAGTAATCAATTTTGTAAAATACTAAGCTAAAAACTCTCTTTATAAAAAAAATTTGATGAGAAAAAATTTGAGATGATGTTAATTGATTATCCACACTCAAAAAACACTCACAATTTGAAAGTTGTGAAAATTTTAAATTCTTAAAATAAAAATCAATTGAATAGAATTTCAAATTTTCAAAAATCTTTTACCACATGTAAATGGGGTGTAATGTACATGACATTAAAAAATGAATTATAGTTTATGAAACAATCAAATAAATAATTAAATAATTAACATATTCATACAATTTGAAATTAAGATAATTTTTCAAAATGAAATGCAAAATTTGGTAAAATTTGTACATTTTTCCCAAAAAAAAAGTTAGTCATGAAAAATTAATACAAAAAATGTGACATATTGAAAAAATTATATGTATTTTTAATAACATATTACAAAAGATTTCATCCCAAAAGTCCTTTCTATGAGAAAGTGAAAATGACCACAAAAACGATTGCAGTCTTTGAGTATTTCGTCATCGTTGGTTCATTTGATTGTGATTGCGCCTAAGCAACTTTTTTTCTTCTTATTTTATTTGCATCATTATAATTGTATTGGATTTAATATGCTAATTACTAAAATGATGTCATGGAAAAATTAATTAAAAAATTAAAATTTTTTGCACATTTTATAAATGTCCTTTTGAATATCTTTTAAATTAACTACACAAGGCATTCAAATTGCCTCTTTATAAAAGGAATAAAAATAAATACATTAAATGATGCAATTGAATAAATAATGTTTACATATATGTTTGGCCATGTTCATTGGATGCATTTGATCACACAATAAACCATACGAGAATTTAGGCAACATGGGTTTGAAATGATGTCAATAAGTTTCTTGTATTTTCCATCAATAAAACACTTACATATACTATCAGCTGAAAGACAATCTAAAACAGTCTATAAACTCACCTTAGTTACTTTCTCATAAAATAAGGTAGACTCAATATGCCCTACTTCTTCTTGATAATTCTCAGATAGAAATCAAGGTTATTAAGTCATTGTTGGCCCAATCTTTGGAGATGTAAGGAAAATAATAATTAGTTTTAATCATTTAGTTGATTTTTTGTATTCATTAGGCCTAAAATTTGTAGTTCAAAATGTAGGTCACATGTGTAAGAAATAATCATGCAAATAAAAAAATCAAATTGTCCATGTACAAGCCTATCCAAACATTATTTGCATTTTTATGTTTGAACCAAAGTTTATTTGCACACTGATGTACACATGTGAAAATGACTACCATCACATCAATTATCTTACTTTGGACTATTCCAAATTTCTCGTTCAAATTTGTCTAATGTAAATGCTCTTTGTAAAAATTACATTTAAAAAATCCTAACGTCCTTTTTCCTTTTTTTGGAACCCCAACTATGAATGAACCTTGATTCATACACACTTATAATAACCAACACAAAACCTTATTGATTTTTTCATGCCAAGTTAAAAAGTCTCATTGGTGTTGAGAAATATGAGTTTTTGTGAAAGTAGGTTCTTGTTCTTCATTGATTGTGAACTCAAAATATTCCTTTTCCATTAGGAAATTCATCATCTTGAATTTCCACACTTGGAAATTATTATTATTTAGTTTCTCATCCACGATTTGGGATAGACCATAGCCATTTCCCAAATTTACAAATTCAATCTCCCTTTGAGTTGTAATAAAGATTAATTTTGAAAACATTTCTTTTGCATTTGGTTTCCTTTAGAATTTAGGGTTTTGAACACAAAATTTTGATGTGAACTTTTTAACAATACAATTTGGGGAATATTATGCTTTACAACTCCAACCAAAAATTTGTGTGCCCAAAAATCAATTTTGAAGCTTGGGAAAAAAAACTCCGAAGGTTTTATGAAAAAGTCAAAAGGTATAAGTTCATTGTTCCATGCTACCCATCCAAGTATGGAAGATAATACGTACATCATCATGGGTATAACATATGTACCCCCAAAATAAAAACCAATATTTGATACACATACACATATATTACCTCATACAATAAGTGGTTTATATATATAACCTTGTACAATATATATATATATATATATTTTGTATGTTTATTTTTAAATGTAGGTACTTGTACCATATTTTGTATGAAAATTTGAACATGTCAAAATTTTGTACATCAATGTCTTTCACATTCAATGTTAAGACTCTCTCAAACATTGTTGAAATGCTTTTGCACACAATTTCCAATCTAAGCATTTTTTTATCCTCCCCAAAAACCATTCCAACATAATATAATCATGATAAAAATAACAAATTGAACATTTCAAGCTTTTCCCAAACTTAAACTTGAACTTCACCAAGAGATCCAACAACTTTTTTAAACATTTAACTTTGGATTCAAAACCTTTTGTATTCAACCTACAATCAATGTGCATGTGATTCTCAACAATGTAATCCTCGCAAAAACAACAATATTGTAATCAAAGGCACCATAAACACAAGCTTCAACTTTTGCCCAATTACTACTACCCCACTCCATCACACTTCTTCACACACAAAGTTCCATGGATTTCTTTTGCAATCTTTGGCCGACCTGACATTCTCATTCTCAGAAAGGTCCTCACATAAAACAATCTAAACAACATTTTTTTACCAAAAAAACCAACCCAATTGACCTCAAGGTTTTGCCATGTTCCAACGCCTATTCTTCTAATATTTCCATTGCTATAAATTCAAATGGAATTTGTTTTCCATTTTTCTTTTGATCACACACTCCAAGATCTTTGTAGGTGTTTTCCCAACTATGAAGATGGAAACAACTCTTTCACTTCAAGTGCTTGAATTCCAATCTCCTCACTCACTAGACCATGCTTTAATACCATGTTTAATAATAAGCGATGACTCAAATGGAAACGAAGAAAAAAATTTATGCAAGAAATGTGTGTTTTGAATTCCAATCTCCTCACTCACTAGACTATGCTTTAATACCATGTTTAATAATAAGCGATGACTCAAATGGAAACCAAGAAAACTTTTTATGCAAGAAATGAAACACACAAAGCAATGGTGCTCACATTCATGGGGCCACAAATCCAAGCATGCTCTCCAAGGTTCTCATTCACAACAACAATCAAACTTATAGTTTTAAAATGAAGAATGTTTTAAACTATTTTATATTTTCATATCCTATTTATAATCAATTTTAATTAAATTCTCTTACATGTGATAGTTGGTTCAAAAAAGTATATAACAAAAAAATAAAAATAAAAACACTACTTACCAACCCCACTTATTTACCTACCTACCCATTTACCTATCAATCACTCATTGTGTATTTACTTATCACTCATTCACTCACTCATCCTCACCTACCTACCTACCAACTTATCTATTTACTTACCTACCAACTATCCAACATAATAAAAATGAGAATGTGCAAAAGAAACTTATGATCATCATAGGCATGAATGATGATAAAAAAATCATTTAAAGTTTAACATTAACCTAGCCATTTTGTAGGCATTTTTAACATCATAAATGTGAATGAGAATTTAAGAACTAACTTAACATTGTATTTTGTGATAACTAGGTTTAGGTCCTAAACAAATAGCTTAGTGTTAATGGACTTAAAACTAGAATACCTAATTCCACCAAATGTAATTGGAGAAATAGAGAGAAAGAGTTTTGGGTTTGAGGGTTGCTAGTTCCTACCTACCTACCTTGTCAACCCAAAACTCTCTCTTAAGGTTAAGAGTTACCTACCTACCTTGTCAACCCAAAACTCTCTCTTAAGGTTAAGAGTTACCTACCTACCTACCTACCTATTTCTAAGCACGCTGTACGTGATGGGGGGCGAGCGGGGGTTTTTGAATCAGGAACCCGTTGTCTCAAGACTGTTCACAATTGCAGAGAGAGATGTTGCAGCGATCGATCGTTGCAGCAGAGAAGAAGAGGAGGGAACGAGGGAGGGAGAGAAAGAGGGAGAGAGAGAGAGAGAGAGTTTTGGGTGGTGTTTTTTGGTGCTAGTTTTTCTTCATGGGTGTTTTGAAAGGATCAGCAGTAGGAGGTGAACGTGAGAGGAGGACTTTGTCGTCGAAGAAGAATCCTGGGAGGTCGGATGGGACTGGTGGGGAGTATGGCAGGATCATCATTAACAGCAGCCAGGAAGAGATCAGAGTGGGTATGGAGCTGCTGTTGTCTGATGGGAGGCTTTCTTGTGTTACTGCTTTTGCTCACTTGCATAGGAGCGGTACTGTGGCTGGTGTTTCGACCTCATTCCCCCACTCTCTCTCTCCAAGCCCTCAACATCACGTCTCTCACTGTAAGTTGTAGTTGCCACTTCTTCTCCCCCCTTTCTCTCCCTCCCCACCTCCCTCCCTCTCTCTCTTGCTCTTGTTGTTCGTCACACCCATTGGCTGTTTTTCTTGGAATTTCAATAGCAATTTCAACAATTTGTGTGGATTCTCCTCAAAGGACACAATACAAACCATGAGGAAACAAATTGTGAAGAGCATTTTGAAAGGCCAGGTGTGGCCTGCATACTGCCAAGAAAGAAATGTCCTGCTGAAGTCCAATACAATGATGTCCCAGACCCTAAAACTAGGTGAGGCTTTTACAGGAATTGAATTTGCACCATTATCATGATATGAGAATCGGATCCCTGTGCTGTAGAATGGCAAACAGACTTGTACCAGGAAACAGTAGTGGATGGCAACGGACTGCACCAGGAAAACGGTTTATGAGTTTCTCACAAGTCTGTTTGTGCCGCCAATCTCTTGTAAAAGCATGTCCAGTTGTGCTGCCAATCTCCTGTAAGAGTATGTCCGGTTGTGCTGCCAATCTTCTGTAAGAGCATGTCCAGTTGTGCTGCCAATCTCCTGTAAAAGCATGTCAATCAACACCCACAAAACCCTAAAATGCAATCCTTATGAATGTGCACTGATCAGATATATCTGGTATGGGATGACTGGAAAAGCTTTAGCAGTTAATGTGGTTGTTCATAAGCCATTTGTTCTGCCCAAGATCTAATGATAAAGAAAGCAAAGCCAATCAACAGTTGTAACCCTGAAATTTCAACCCTTCTTGTTTTTGTAATGGATTTTTGTGGTCCCAACATTGTGTGAGAATCTCATGGATCATGAAGTGATGCGGATCAATTTGTTAGCACCAACCCACAGCAAAGCTGAAGAAGGAATGGGCAACAATGTACTTACAGGTGAAACAAATGACACATGGAAAGACTGCAGCAGATGAATCATCTGCACTGTTGTCCATGAACTCAACATTGGTGTTTTCTGCCACAAACACAAACCGGTTCAGTGTCAGCTATTCAGCCATGATTCTTAATGCCACGTACCAAGATGTGGCAGTTGGCCAAGCTTTGGTGGCTGCTTTAAAACAAGAATCAAACAGCAAAGTGATGGTATCAACAGTTCTGATAGTTGACAAGGTGAACCTCAATCAACTCACTGGCATTGATATACTCAAAGATGCTACAAATGATCACTTGCCATTGAACCTCACAGGGATAGTGGACACATGTGTTCACACTTTTGGGTTCAAAACTCCCCAGCTTCAGGTACTTGTGCTCCAACTCAATTTCTTAAATTGCTGTTTGTTCTGGTTTCATGTGCAGGTGACCAACTATAAGTGTCTGGAAAATTTGAGATTCAGTTCCTAAATTCAGATAAACCACTGTACGTTGTGTGCAATGGCATATTTTTAATTGTGCAGATTGAATTGAGGTGTGCGATTGTCCTAAGATATCATGAGCTTCAACTTGAAAGCAAGCAGTGTGGCACAAATGTTGTCCATTAATTTGATGACCTGACATGGGGACCTCTGTCTCCAAAGCTCGTGTCTGCACTACTAGAGGATTTTTTTGGATCCCTCAAAACAGTGACTGACGGCACTCCCAGGTGAGGAGGAGCATTCACAGCATGCACCCTGCAACATGCTACAGTTCTTCTTTTGCCACTCACTTGGAGCAACATATAGGATATTTTTGCTTGCAAAAAGAAATTTTATCTCTTACTGTTGTGGACCCTCATCTCTCTTTCCAGCAAAAAAATCACAATGTAAGGGAGAGTCTTGGTGAGACTGCTAAAACTCAAGAAAAGAATTCAATTCCACTTACAGAAATATGGTACCATGATAATGGACAGTGCTATAGATATTACTGTGCAAGACCAAATAGTGCACAAAATTGTAGGTCACACAGCCATTTAGGTACGTTTGGAGTTTCATAAAGGAGAGCAGTGTTATTCTCAGTGCCATCATTGAGCCTGTATACTATTGATATTGAAAATGACTAGAGACTTCAACATAGAGGCAGCAGCAAAAATTTCAACAGCATGTTGCCATGGTTTTGGATGTATACATGGACAGCACCAGATCTACCATGTGGTCATCATGCAATAGAATGTTCTGTCATTTGAGTGCCTTTCCAATAATTTAAAGGTAGAAAGAATAGCTCATCTATAAAGTCATACTGATTATAACATGTCCTCAATGGGTAAAGTATTCTGTTTTGAGCAAAGTGACTACACTATGCAAACAAAAGAATGGCACTGAATACCTGTTGTGGCTGAGGTAGGTGCACCAGGTCTTCTATTCATGGAAGGCTTGCTCCATGACAATTCCTGAGACATTTCTGTTGTCCACAGCTATGAACTGCACAAAAAGCATGGACAAAACCACTCAAATTCAAAAATTACGTAATTCACTTAACAAGGTTCAATACATCTTAAAATCCCAATCCAATGCTCTCAGCCAGATGCTACTCTCACAACTAAAATAAGAACAACACATTCAAGTAAAATAGGGATCAAATCATTCAACCTGTCTTGCTGCCATTTTCAACTTCCCATTAATTATCCAGAAGACAATAAACATCAGCCTCTCAAGTTCTCTACTACTCATTTGCTACATCCTTTGTCTAAAGTAGTAGTCTTCTTGTTTTCCGAAGTCACATAATAGCGTGTTAGATAGTGAAAAGAATCTGAACAACTACCACCCTAGCTTTCAAGTACAAATGCACTTATATACACATACCCTCTGTGTGCAAAAGCCCTAGAAGGCATATATACACATCAAGAGGACTTCCATCCAGCTCTTCAGACTCCACTATCAATGAATGTATGACCAGATGATCCCCCAAGAGGTGGCAGAAAATAGTCTTGAAGGAAAAATTTCTGTCAAAAAAACTTGAGCAGAAAACAACGGTCAGACAACGAGCATAACACAATATCCGAACCGAAAGGGTCTTGCTTGATCACACAATTTGAACTGCAACTACTGAGACCAGTCTCCATGATCCATATCAATCTCCTCTCCATTATCTCCATCCCCTTCAATGTCTTGCTCAGCAACATCTTCATCACTGCTAGAGTCCTCACGATCTTCATGGGCCAACAGCAATCTCGCCACAGCAATATTCCCGAGCAAAGCATTCAAAAGTGCATGATTCCTACGGAGGACTCGGCTGACTCTGAGGTGCCTAATACGCTCTGCAAATGAATGCCAGCCACTTCCCATGGATTCCACTTCAGATGACATGCATGTGCCCACCATAGCTTCTGCAACAGTCTCCTGTGCCTTCATCTTCCCTAGATACTCAAGAATATGGCGATTCTGCTCAGCACAAATGTGCAACTTAAAGTTTGAAAGTGACCGGCCAATTGCACTAACGTAACATATACTGCAATCCAAGAAACCCAACACCCACAGCAACCTATAATTTTTAGGGCCCAAACAGTGAACTGGAATGAAACAACTACATTTTTTTCCTAATGCAGACCAGCTTGCTGGGATTTCTACCTACAGAAAGTGAGGCAGCTGGACCAAATCATCTCTAGCTCACTAGGAATTAAGGCACAGGGAAGTAAAATAGACAAAAATGAAAGCCTTTGAATGTCAAACAAAATCTGGAATTAATTTGGCAGGTAAAAGAAACCAAGATTACAACTGCATTTACCAAATGTAGTAGAGCTGATCAATAGCCTGAGTCTGCACCCGGCCCAAAAGCTCCACCTGAAGAACACCTCCAATACACAGCACAGGGTGTGGCAGCTTGAAGACTTGGATGGAATCCACCTGCCAATTTCCCCTCATCAGTTCTCTTAGTTCCTTTACTGAAACCTTAGTTCCACATGTCCCTAACTGATCAGGGTGGCACACCAGCTGTTCACCTCAATCAGTACTAATGGCAGGCAACAGAATTGAACCACATACATTGAGCACTTTAGTGGCTGACCAAGACAGTTGAGGTCCACTGGGTCAGAAAACCAAATATCCCAGAACATTCCAAAAGTCAAACATCTGCAATGAGGGCAGTGGCAAATATGAATCCTACCACTGTTGCCTTCTCACATCAAACTTGCAAAAAAATCTAGTTTCCACCAAGTCCTGAATCAGTTGATACTTACTAAGAAAACTTCATACCTGACTGTCAACTTCAAACAAACAATTTTTTCTAAAATAAAATGTTTGCACCCAAATATCCTCTCACAATTTCCCGCTAACTTTCTCCTCTGGCAAAGATGAGAAAAGGTTGCAACTGCCCACAGGCTAAATCCAGACATACCTGCTCCATGGAGAACTTTGGTGATTCATACATCCACAAAAACTCCTCTGCAGGGATGCACTGAGAGGCTTTGTTAACTATACTCCTACTCCTTGATGGCTCAATTGAGTGGCCCAGCCGAATCCGCACATACTGGGCTGAGTAAATTGGTTGATCAGGCTGGAAAAAGGCTGTCATGTTCAACAGACACAAAAAAGCAGATTCACATACTGAGATCAAGCTGATCAAATATATATCTGAATATAGACTTCGAACAAAAGCCAATGGATAACATAAATGCTGGATGGAGTGGTGAACCTCCCAACAAGTCTTTCCATAAACAGTACCCAGAGTGTCCAGAATGTCAGCAACATAGCTCACTACAGAAACAAAAGTCCAGAGAGATTGAACATTGGTCATTGCAAAATTTGAGAACATCTTCAAGGTCATTAGAGGAAGGTGATATGGAAACCCTTAAATACCACATTTTCTGGAGCACAATGTACTTGTAGACAAAAGGCAGATCTATCAAGTGCAGAGACAAGTCCACAACAACAATCACACCTTGAAAGTGTGATTGTGGACAAGTTGGTAGTATCATCACTCAAGCTGGAACAAGCTTGTTATGGTAAGCTTAACTTCATTTTAGTTTTTCCCTGTTGCATTCCACTTCACTTCATTTGGTCCCACTGGAGATGCCATTGAGAGCCACAAATCCCGTGATAAGGGTAACCAGTAATTGTGGCAACACTTTGAAGCTAACACAAATATAATGTCATAAGCAATAGAGTCTGTAACCATCTCAGACTGAATTGTCTGCAGGTGAAACTCTGCATCGCTTCCAGCCCTAACCATAGATATACAGAGTCCCATTTTATAAGGAGGTTTGTGTTCTCATAGCTGACCTGAGGTCCAATTACCAGTCATCATGCCAAAAACAAAACTAGAAACTTCCCTTCTGCAAACATCATTTGGTTGCAGTATCTGGGAAGACATAAATTCATAAGTACTAAGAAATTATTTATACTTTTATATCTATACTTAGAACTTACATCAATTTGAACAAAATAGAGGCATGACCCAATGATAAGGCTGTAGAGATTTCAGATGCAACAACAATATATCAGCAGACAAGAAAGAAAGAAGAGCCAAACTCTTAAAAACACAAAAGATGTGAGGGAAAGTATGAGACATGCAATATGTACGGAAACATGTGGTATATATAGTAGTGACCAGCCTAACACACCCAATGATTTCATCAGCACCTGGCAGAGGGTGATGCTCAATGCTGTACACTAATCAAATACATTGATTTTCTGCCAAAAGACCAGTTGTATGTGAAAGATTCGGCTATGATGCTAGCTAACTCTGAAAATAACTCTCATGAGAATCAAGGAATCTCAATACTCATGATTAATAAAGTCGGAACAAGGTTAAAATTTTTCCTTGAAGTAAAAGAAAAACTTCCAGATAACTCCAGATGCTGGCAAACTCAGAAAAAACACAAAAGAGAAGGAGATGCACAAAGAAACAAGAAGAAAGATGAACACAAAGAGAAGAGAAACCAAGAACCCTGCACCCCTAGGATTTCTCTTCTTGCTTAACAATAACTTACTTTCAACCTGTTTTATTAGCTTCTGGAAGAGGCAGAATGTTCAGTTAGAACATAGAACCTCTAGAAATTTGATAAATTACAATAGTACTTGAAAGAATCCCTAGGTTGCCCAAATATATGACCATATGAGCATTTATAAAAATTTGGAGATTGGAACATCAACAAATTTCTACTAAAGATTTTCGGGACTTCCAAAAGGCTCAAGTTCTTTCAAATATCTATAGTTTAAGACATAATGGTCTAAAGATTAACAGCTATAAGGGGAGAAGACCAAAGCCCTTTTAGGATAGATTGAAGACACCCTGTGACAACAGGGAGGGTTGGAATAGATGGCAACCTATCTACTCCATGTGAAAGGAACCAATGATTGAGATAATAAGATCTACCAAAACCTAAGATTAGAGGGGTTAGGATTATACAATCTATGCTTTATGAGCAGACCTAAGACATTGACTAGCTGCAAAACTTTCTTTGATTAATGCAGCATAAAGAGGTCTTCACTGAACAGAATAATTAGTGAGCTTTGACAATCTTTTGGCTCCTCTACATATTCTTGGGACATTTCAAAGATTGACTTACAGGTCTGAAAAACATACAGCATTTACTGGCTCCGATATTGTAGATTATATAGATTATATAGATCACTCCTCAGTCTCTAAGAGGACATAGGTTGGCAAGAGTTTTGCAATGCTCTTGCCTCAAGAGTCAGAGACTACGGAGTGACATTATTTGGAAATTAGGGAGGCGGGTTGTATGCACAAATTCCTGACAGGAAATCTGGTAAGACAAGCTATTTTCATGAATTAACCAATACACCTTTCAGTTCTTTCTGCTTTCGTCATCATAGGCTTCCCTTGGCTCTTTGATAGACCACATCATGCAATAATTTGCTCTTTCTGTGGCCCCAAGTTTGGTTTTTCAGACTTTTGATCTAAGAAATCTCCACCCCTAGTTCACACAACAGCCTCACAGTGAAGTACAAGTTAATGCCAAATTCATCACCATACCTTGAAATGGCTGGATATGGACCTCATGAACAACGCAGAGGGAGGACACCAGATTATAGGTCAAAGTCTCTGGAACATTAATATCACGTTCACCAGTACTTGACCAATAGGATGGTGTCTGTTCATCAGAGTAGCGAGGTCTAGCATACAAGGTCTGGAATATGCTCTCTTGTGGATAATTGTCTGTGCTTGAAGCACAAACAGCTTCCTTGATGCAGCTCTTTTCAAGCAAAGGCTCGCACTTGAGCTCATAGAAGAGGTTGCGATAAATACGATCCTCCCTCTCCAAATTTTGTCTGAATGAGGACCCACTTGAACCTGCTGCTTCACTGTCCCGCATTACATCTGTCTCCACTAATTCATCAAACCTCCTCACCTCTGGGAACTCCTTGACACATAAGCCATTCCACAGTTGCCCTTCAAGCACTGACAGCCAGAGAAAAACACAATAGTGAGCATTCACAAACTGTCATCATGTGCATACGTTGTTGGCATACATACCACAGAGGCTCATTCAAAATAGAAAGGCTATGGAAAGCTGCAGTTCGACCTGACAGGAGCAGATGTGTAGTGCAAAATCACTACAGAGCATGTCAAACTTGACACAGACAGTTGTAACTTCCACAACAATTTGTGGTTTACCTAAGTTCATAATCATTGAAGATATGATGAAATTTCTCACCTTCAATTACTTGGGGAAAATAGAGAGATGCCAATCAAGTGAAGGTGAGGGAGAAACACTGACCAAAACGACGCCATGTTCGGCACACTGCAGAGGCACATGCAATGTCCTTAGCAGTGTTGAGATACTGCAGAACATGAATAGCCACATCATTGTCCAATTGCCTCATCATGTCACCTCTCCCTTCCATCATGAATTCACTGCTTTCTTCCATCTCCATCTTTCATCAGCTACAAGGCAATGAGAACAACCACTGCCCATAAGACCACTATGTTGCATGATGGCCTCCAGCACATAAAACAAACAGCAGTGGCACACAATCCAACCAACACGTATTCAATTCAAGAAGAAACCTGGGACAAGAATCTGGAGTGACAATGGTAGGGTGAGAGAATGAGGAAACTAATCCAATCTGCATACTTAATATCTTCAAAGCCTTCCTCTGCTTAACCACATGCTGACACCATTATGGATAGTACAATCAAAGAGACAAACCAACAAACCAAGAAGTCCCATACTAAGCTTCAAAACTCAAAACCTGAGGAAGAAAGCAAAAAAGATGATAAACCTAGCTCCATGGAACACCAGGAAAACAAACTAGAAAGCAAAGTGCTGCAAGTGAATTGTCTAACGCAGTCCATAATCTGACAGAGGGGGGTACAGCCAAAAACAGTATACATCCCTTCTTGCTATGCACCCCTGGGTCCCATCCAAAACAGCTTCATGAATTTAAACTGTAAAAAAATTGTCCGCTACTGTACCCCAAAATTTCTACAAAGTACATCCCGCACACCCAAACCACAAGAAGAAGAAGAAGAAGAAGAAGAAGACGAATTGGTTACCCCGTCAACTCTGGTAAGTATGTAACAAATCCCCAAAACAGACAGATCCATGAGGCAATACAAACACAAGCAGACAAAGAGAAAAGAGACAGACTCCAGGCTTCAAAACTTCTTAAAGGATGACGAAAAACCTGCCTGAAATCTGGCACTCTCCTCTTTCTCTATTGCCATCATCGCCAAACACGAACCAAGAAAAAGACACCGAACCAGATAGATTGGGGTAAAGCACAAATCACGGAGCAGCTGTTCTTAATCTCCACATAAAAAAAACGGACAACAATAATTTGGAAACTTGCCATACATAAAAACCCAAACATCAGTTCGCAACTAACACAAACGCAACAAGCAAAACAATTTTAATTGCTTCAAACGCTTCTCTACAACAACTCCGATAAGGCGGCGCGGTGGGAAAGAGAATAACAGCGCTGAAGAAGAGAAAAAGAACATCGCACTTATTAGGTTGTGCAGATCTTGTTTCAAATTGCTCCACCAAAGGCCAAAAGAAAAAAAGTCGTTTCAGAAAGATCACCGAAAGAAGACAGAAAAAGAGACAGAGAAAAAAGAACCAGAGAGAGATAGAGAGAGAGAGAGAGCGCGACGGACAGACAGACAAACAGAAACAAGAAAAATCAATCAGGAAAACAGAAGCAGAACAACAAATAACCAAGGCTGAAAGCAAAATCGTAAAACGTACGTGCTCCAGGCCGCAGCAGACTTGTGATCTTGAGTTTCTTGAGACTTGAGTAGTAGAGCCCCCAGATGACGACGACGACGATGACGATGCTCCTCCTCCTCCACCTCCTCCGCACCTCGGGCTACGGGTCTTTCTGCTGCTGCTACTACTGCTGCTGCTGCTGCTGCTGTTGCTGGTTCTATGTCTAGTACTTCTACTAATACTACTACTGGGGATTGCAACCCCATCTGAAAAACAGAAACCAGAAGACACAACGCCAACAACGTCCGAGGGAGAGACCAGAGAGGGACACGAGAGAGAAGAGAGAGAGAGAGAGAGAGAAGGGAAGGGCACAAGCGAAGAAGAGAGATAGGAGTGCATTTTGCGCAGCAACGACAACCAGATCCGGGTATCAGAACGGGTGTCTCCACGATTATCATGGATATCTATCATCGTCCAGGTTTAAAAAATTTTTTAAAGACTTTTATTTATTTATATTTTGTTGGGGTCAATTTTGTGATGATGTGAAGTTTTAAAAATGAGAAAAATAAATCATAATAAATTTTCTTTCACAACAATAACATGATGATGTACATTAAAATAGATTTTATTATTTTTTTATTAAAAAAAATTTCCCCCTCGCTATGATCAAATTATCATACAATATTCATTGTTCATGTTAAATGAATGACAGGGCCGTTGTGTATAGCACACACCTTGTTTAATGAAGTTTGCTAGGGTTTCACCCGGTTCCGACAATTCACCACGGTTCTCAAAAATTTCAACAAGTCAAATAACCGCCCAAAAGCCACTGGTTCTTTGCCGGTTCTCGAGTTCCCAGCAGTTCTTTGAGGGTTTTTCGAAAATTAACCGGGATCGGATTTTCTTTCATTTGGCATTGGTCCATATATGAGAACCGGTGGTTCTCTGGTTCTGAAATCATACCGAACAACTTCTGAGGCTGACGGTTATTAAAACCGTTAAATACCCGCCTGTGCAGAGTAAGCACCAGGCACCTACTGCAGTCCTTCTTCATGCCCCCACCCACCGCCGTCAAGGTTTTCTTTTATCAATTTTGTGATGTAGCCAAAATGGTGATCATCTATATAAAAAAAAAGATTTAGCCAGATATGGCTATAAACTAGATATGGAAATAAAAATATTATAAGCATCTTCCTATAATCTGTAGAAATCTGGAGAATTTGGTAGTTTTTGCGAAAAAAAAATCTGACAAATTTGGGCCATTTTTTCATTAAAGGTTCATCAAATAGGTAATAGAGAATTTGTGATAGGAAATTCCCAATATTATAATCATTTTGCTAAAAATCAGAATTTGAGGGAAAAAAAAAACACATTGGTCCTACAAATCAATAGTTTCAGGTCGAAAAATGGCAAAAATCCGCCACAAAAAAAATACCCTTGGAAATTGGGGCCCCAAAATAAGTGATTATTTTGGACAATGATTATTTTTTTAAAACCCACAAAATGAAAAAAAAAATGGTACTTTTCTGTTTTTCTTGTGAAAATTGGACTACCTAATTTTCCTAATTCTTGGGGAAATATTTGGACAAATTTTTTATATAACACAAAATTGAAAAAAAAGGTTCCTTGGGCTGCCAAAAATTCCAGCCTTTTTCTCTGGTTATATATAGCTAAAAAGCGAAAAAAAATAAAAATAAAAAGTGCTAAAATCCAGTGTTTCTTAAGATTTTCTATAGCCAGAATTCGAATTTTAAAAAAAGAAAAATTGATTTGTATACATCATTCAAGCAGTGCTCCCCACTCCCCCCCCCCTCCCCCTCTCCAATTTTGTGATGTCTATAATGATTCTCAACACAACAATATCCAGGGCTAAAATCCTTTGAAGCTGTTAAGTGAGGAAATTACTAATAGCAAACCACCTGGACTAATCATTATGAAGAGCCAGTCGAAAACACTGAGCAGCTCTATAATGATTCTCAACACAACAATATCCAGGGCTAAAATCCTTTGAAGCTGTTAAGTGAGGAAATTACCAATAGCAAACCACCTGGACTAATCATTATGAAGAGCCAGTCGAAAACACTGAGCAGCTCTATAATAATTCTCAACACAATATCCAGGGCCGACAAAGAAAGCAACCCAGCAAAAGAAAAAAAAGGAACAAACAAACAAACAAACAGAGAGGAGGAGGAACCCAACCCAAGTCCAAGCCAAGAAAAGCAAAGCTCAAAGTGGGGTCACTACTAGTAGACATAAGAACAAATCAATCATGATTGTTCCGAAGCTGCTGCCACCAGTCACAAGAAGAAGCACTCTCCACACTCCAAAGCTTTTTTGCATTGATTTTGGGATTCAAGGTTTTTTTGGCTTTGGAACTGGAACACAAAAATTTGTAAAAGGGACAGCTGGAGACTTTATCGTACTCTTTACGATATGTGCACCAATACTCCACGATGATTATTTATTTGTTTATTTATTTATTTTTAATTTTTTAATTTTTTAATTTAATTTTTTAAAACAAGGGGGTGTGTCGCACTCTTGCCTTGCCATTTGCATTAAAACATATTCTTTAGGCAAAAGAAGAAGAATTATGGAAAACTCAAACATTTCACCATGCAGAAATATAATCTTCCAAAAAATCCTCTAAAAGAAACCAAAATCCTTCAAGAGATAGTATAACTCTATAACTACTATTCTTCAAGTTCCAACTCCAGCCGAAAATTATCATCTTTCCAAAATCCTCATATAAAAAATAGACCTATTATTATTATTATTACCTAGGGTCCAAAATCCATTAATTTACTATACTCTACAATGAATCTAAACACAATATCCAAGGCAAGGCCAATAAATATAAATAAATAAAAATTTAAATCATATTTCTTAAATCAATGTTTTTTATTATTAAAAAGTGTAAACGCATTTGTCTTGTTTTTTAATTCTTTTAAAGAAAAGAGAATTATTTATTGTGTATATGGCAAAGCCTTCTTTCTTTTGTTGAATTTTTTAAAAATTATTTGTCACTTGTGCCAAAAGAATTATAAAATAAAAAAATCTATAAGATTTCGAATGTCAAGTTTGAACCGCAAACCTTAAGGCTAAGACCATCCCACAAATTTAAAAATAATGTGTTTATTATTATTTTATAACCGTTACTTGCTGAAAACTTCAGAATTAAAAAAACCAAGTGCCAAAGTTAAGATTTAAAATTTAATTAATTATTCAACATTTTGTTGTCGAATCCAATTGGGAGTAGGGTTACTAAACTAGAGTATAACCCTTGCTTGTTACTAATAGGGTTAATTAGAGGGCATTATGGTTTTTCAAAATTCTCACAAGGAAAAATTCCATGTAGCAAGGCACCCTTCCAACTACGCTACAAAAACCAGCCCAATGCAAATACAAGAGAAAAATAAGGTCTAATTTTTTATGTATAGGAAAGTTCCCAAAGGGGAGGGAACCCAAGACAAGGTGGGTAATCCAATTGGGCCTCATTGTTTTGAGATGTTCCCACTTGTGGGCCTTACACATTATAAACCTTGAGGTGAACTTAATTGTAACTCTAAAAATAAATGAATGTCTATACCAATTTTCTAACTAGGAAAATTACTTCAAAACTTTATGTTTATATTAATGCAAAATTTTAATCCGTAACAATCACATTCAACAATTATAATTCCCAATAATTAGTTAAGTCTCCAAAATGTCCTTTCGTTCAAATGAGTTTTCAATTTTCTCTAATTCTTTTTTAAATCAACTTATGTTTCAATTAACTCCACGAGTTAAAAAAATGCTTCCAATTGATCCTACAATAAATAAAAAACCAATTTTTACTTATAAATATCAAGTTTTAAAAATCATATTATTGAAGCCTGTATTTACTTAAATTAATAAATATTTTAACAATGGAAAAAAAAATTCATTTCAATTTGTGATCCTATAATTTTCAAAATTTGATGAAAAATAAACCAACAATGAAAATTTTAAACTCCAATTTATTTCATCATTGTATAAAACATTAAATTTCCTTTACATCCATTTAATATCACATGAGTCAATAATTATTTATTGATAAGCTTTTTGGCTAGTTCAATTGTGTTTGTAATCATCTTGAAAATATCCAAGTTTCACTATTCATCATTTCCTCCCTTTTTCCATAATTGCTTACAAATTATAATTATAGTTGTTAATGCCATTACAAGAGCATAAGAATTAAAGATTTTTTTTTGTCATACTCCTTCACAATATCAACACCTTGTTCATGGCCAATAAATGAAAAAATTAGATGAAAAAGTAAATGCATCATAAGGTGATTAGAAAAATAGTAAAAAAATTGTGCATTAAAGTCCATTTCACATTATAATTTTACATTGCTTCACAACATGACACGATGCATAAGGATATCGAAGTTACAAGTGTTAATTTTTTTTGTCATTGAAAACTTATTCAATCTAACGACTAAGATATATATACAAAATCTTGACATGAATCAACTTATTTTCAATATGCTATGAATTTTTGAAAAAAATTCCCTTAAACAAAGATTCATAATTAAAAAATTTAATTTGATAAAACATTCATCTATTCAATATTGTTTTCATCATTACATTGTATAAATAAAACAAAATCCTTAAAAAAAATTTAATTCAATCCTTAACCCTAATTAAAATCCAACAATTTTTTTCTACCAATGTTACGTTTCATAACGTTGGGATGTCTTGTGTGTGACTATTAAGCTTTGTAAGAAAAAGTTTTACTCCATGTATGTTGATTCAACAATTTGTTTTATTCAAGGTTCTTTTGAAGGACTTCACACATGTTTGATTATACACATGATTTTATGAGATTCTAATGGTGTTCATTTGATTTGGAACTTAATGTCCTTAGCATTAAACATCTTGCATTCCAATGTCAATACCATTACAATTTTTTGGGGTACATGTATTCATATCCAACAAATGGGGAGTTTGTGCATATTAACAAAAAAAAAAAGTTTGATTTTATTGCTACCAATGTTAAATAAGCATGCACATGTAATAGTTATTTTTTTATTTTGTTAAATTTTTAATGTATGTTAATTTTCATTTAATTTAGTAGTTATATATTTTGTTTTATTATGTTTTCACTTTTACACAATTGTTATCAAAATTGTTGTTTTAAAGCTAACTACAAGGTTTCACACCAATCATCTCATAGATGTTCTTGGTGTTGTGTATTCCTTGTATTGGTTACAAGGCAATTATGAGTTAATTGCTTTCCCGAAATACCACTAGAAATAAAACACCATTTAACAACTTTAATTTGTGATTAGAAACTAATCACAAATCATTTTAGTAACTAAATTTTCTATTAGTTGCATAAGTTTAGTTGTACCCAACATTAATCACAAATAATGACTCGACATGGCATCAACATAATGCACATGGATGAAGTATATGGTGAACCATATACTTCTCCATTGGTTGACCAAATAGTTAGTATTATTAATTTTCACAATTTGTGATTACATTGTTGAATAATTACATGTTGCCATGTGGCATGATTTTAGAATTTTTAAAAAAAAAACTAAAATTTTAATCTTCCAAGTTCACTTTAGAAATTTAGATTAATACACATGACCAACTCAAAAGTTGTCACATGGCACATTGAATGAATTTGCAAAAAAATGAATTAAAAAATACAAGTTTTAATCTTGGTCACATGGCTACATGGCACCTAAGCCTAAGCCACATGGCATTTGAGCTAAACTTAGGTTTTATTAACCTATGTGGCACCTAGGTTAAGTCTAGATTTAAGCTAGGTTTTAATTTAGGCCACATGGCACCTAGGGTAAGCTTAGGTTTAAGCCACATGCTCCTTATATAGGGAAATTCATATATTTCATTTTGGATTTAACCTTTAAGGTTGAACTTTTTTAATTTGTTCATCCTAAATGGTATCCATTTTGATTTTTTTGTGTTTTTTCAATGTTTCTAATGCACCTCTTCATACAATTTAGAAAATTGAATTTTAAAAAAACCATATGGGATAAACATTTTAATTGCAATTTAGTTGCAACCATGGCACAACTATTACCTATTAACAATTACTTAACTACCTACCTATTAAATTATTACCTTGCTACCTACCTAATTTAATTTAAAGTATTACCTACCAACTAATATTGAACCTAACGTATTACTTGTTGACCTAGGTACTACTTATCAACCAATACTTAACTTAACCTATTACTTATTAACATCATTTACTACCTAATAATTAACTTAGCCTATTAATAAAACACCTTGCATGACACCTAAATTAGACCCACATAACAATTATGCCTATACCACATATGTCACATGACATTTAGGTTAAACCTTGGCTAAACCTTTGTTCAATTAAAATTTGATTAAACCTTGAATAAATTTTGCTTAAATTTTGGTGAAATTCAAACTTGGCTAAATTTTGGTAAAAATAGAATTGAGTTAAAATTTGTTTAAACTAAAACTTGGTTAAACATTGTTAAAAAAATTGGTTAAATTAAAATTTGTTTAAACCTTGACAAATAAAAATTTGGCTAAATAAAAATTCTTAGTTAAACCTTGGCTAAATCCAAGTTAAATTAAAACTTGATTAAATTTGGACTTAACAAAAATGTGGCTAAACTTTGGTTAAAGTTCAATAAGTCTTTAATTAATATTTGACACCAATGTTAAGTTTGCACAATCATTTTTTTTTATACATGTTGATACAGCTTTGAATGGGAACATAATATATCAACATTAGATATAATCACAATATATCTTAATAGAACTTGAACATATTTTCAATGCAACTTTAATGGACATGTATACCCTTTTTAAAAACATTAATAAATCTAATATACCTTTAATAACTTAAATAAACATATATACCTATGATATATTCATAAGACAACCTAAATAAATCTATTTTTAATTGCATTTTGGTTACTAATATGACTAATGGGATTTAGTAGCTATTCATGAATGAAATACATTTGAAACTCATTCACATGAAAGGATAAAACTTCAATTAGTTATAATGTAATTGCAACATAATTATAAAAATTTCAAAAGTGGTTAATAGTTGTGAAAAATGTTGCAAATGACACATCATCACATGTAGTTACAAAATGACTTGTTAAAAAATACAATTTTTTTTGTAATGCACATGACCATTATAAATAAAATATAGTCAATGAATTGACAATTTTGGAACATGTAAACTGAATGAACATGTGTTGTGTTCTTTCACTTTTCACCATCAAGCAAACATGTTGAAGATGATAATGCTTACGAATGTGGAGACAACAATGAAACCTCCTTGTGATGCAAAACTATTGACTTGGCTTTGAAAAAGCATTGAAGTTTCATGAGTTTGGAGGATTATCATGCTTGAGTATTACTCAAGGTTATCCTATATATAAAAGCAAACATGGTGTTTGTCTATCTGTGGTGACAAACAGGGTAGGGCAGGGGCAGGGCAGGGCGGCCAAGGCAAACACTCGCCCACAGCAGGTCATTTTCAGTTACGCCTGGAAAAACAACATTGGTGGTGTCTGTTTATGTGGGCAGTGCCTGGAAGATTCTTCCAGTCACTGCCCGTTCCTTGTGGAGCTTCCCCAGATGTAACTGACTCCAGAGAAAAAAGAAATTAGGGGCAGTCTGATTTTTTGAGGCAAAAGATTTGGTAGACCAAAAAAAAAAATTTAAGCCTTGGACAGCCCAGAATTTTTTTTCTTTTTTCTTTTTTGTATTGACCAAGACTACCTTTTTTTTCTTTTAGCTACTGTCCGTCTCGATTAAGGGGACGGATGAAATGTCCGTCTGGCTTGATGATGGGACGGATTTAGGGGAAGACCAAAAAAAAAATATTTAGGCCTTGGATAGCCCATAATCAATTTTTTCTTTTTTAGTATTGACCAAGACTACCTTTTTTTTTTTTAGCTACTGTCCGTCCCAATTAAGGGGATGGATGAAATGTCCGTTCGGCTTGATGACGGGACGAATTTTGGGGAAGCTTTTTTTCTTTTAGCTACTGTCCTTCCCGATTAAGGGGATGGATGAAATGTCCGTCCGGCTGGATGATCACAAAATAATAATAAAAATAAAAAACACATAAAAATAATAAAAATAAAAAAGTTAAAAGTTTCTAAAAAAAACTAAAACGCAAACCAAGTTTAAATAAACCGGGGACTTCACAGTGGCCAAAGGTCACAGGCACCCACTAATTAAAATAAATGTTGTTTGAATTCATGACAATGTTGAAGATGAATGTACATTCTTAAAATTGGCTTTTATTAAATCTAAAATTTGAATCATTTGGTGAAACACTTTGACACAACTATTGAAATATATTTTCAAACACATTGTTACCTTAGATAACTTTCCATATCATGCAATTTAAAATGCATGGCGTGCAATCCTTGGAAATTGTATAATTTAATTAGAATTTGACGTGTTGCTCCCTAGTTTTTATTAAAACTTCTTTTGATGATTCCTACGACTAACTTGTAGATACGTATAAATTGTGAACAAATTACATATAAATATATGTGGAAATTTCTTATATTTTTTAATGATTGTCTCATTTGCAACATTTTGTGCATGGATGATATCAAATCAAGGTTTTATTATTTTCCCTTTATTTTGGATTTTTTTTTGTTTTGATTTTTAGTTTTTAGTTTTTATTTTTTTTTTTTTTGGTTGTTTAAACTTGTTGATATTTATATGTTATTTTATAACGGTCTTACATGTTAGGGAATGAAAAAACATTGAGAAAACCTTAGTTATAATTATCATCTATTTCGTTAACCATAAATATATGCCAAATTTTGATTTATGGAAGAAACTTGGAACTTGATCATCATTTTGTTAAATATTTTGTTGCCCAATCACTTCTTTTCAAAGTTGAAAATATCATCTTTTTCAACAAAAAAAAAGAAAAAGAAAAAGCTATTGTTGCAAGTTTCTTCATGGTTTTTGATATTCTAATCTGTAAGCTAGTTCAATTCCAAGGTGCCTAATAATAATTTTTTTTTTTCCATCATTTACTTTTTTAGTAGTAAAAAAATGAGACACTATACTAAATAATGAAGCTACTGCATACTTGAGAGTTTCTTTTTGATTTTTAGCATGCTAGGTAGGTATTTTTTAAAAAAAACTGGTAATTCGAAAAAAATTAATTAAATGCCAAAACCAACCTAGGTACTAAGGTAGTAGCCACATTCACTTTGTTTACTTTAAAAAATGTTGCCACCTTTGCACTATTAAAAAATCCTTCAAAAAATACATTGACATCTCCATGTTCATTAAATAATTTAAATATTGAAATCCTATTAAATAATTTCCATTAAATAACTAAATATTGAAAACCTATTAAATAATTTCCATTAATAACTAAATATTGAAAACCTATCAAATAAAATTCCATTAAATAACTAAATATTGAGAACCTAACAGGTTGCTGGGAGCCAGAATAGGCATACCCCGGTTGTTATCAGCAAGTTTTTTCCTAGCCATATTTCACCAGGTGGTACATTTTTTAATATTAAAATGGTGATAATTCAAATTTAACAAAAAAAAATTGCCAGATTTCTGTATTAAGTTCGATTAGGTAGCAAACAATACAAAAGGATGCTTAAGTATTCTCACTTTCATTATTTTGTCTATAGCCAGATTTGGCTAAATGGTCTTCTCTTCACTTTAGATAATAGTTCGCTCCTTAAATTTTCCAATATCTTAGAGAAACTCTGAAGGGTTTCAGATTTTCAATTGTTATTTTTTCATTCAATTTTTAAATGGATGGTTCTCACAAATTTGACAACCATCAATTTGTTAGTGTGAGTCTTTCAATTTGAAAAAATAAAATAAAAAATATTATATATATAACACAAAAAGTGAATAGATGAAGCAATCGAAGAAACTTTTAAAAGGAGCAACCCGAAAGCTTCTAAAGGAAGCAACCTTAAAAGTTAAACATCTTAGCTCAAAACACAAAAATCTTAAAAACTTATTCTTAAGTGAGAGCATCTCCACAGGTGCTGAGTATGTCACTCTGGAGAATAAAATTAAATGTCTAAGTTTAGCTGTTTTTTTCTTTTGGCAACCCCACCAATAAAACTGTAACTGGAACTGCATACATGTGGGGACTACCAATAGCAAACCACCTGGACGAATCATTATGATCGACCAATCAGAAATACTGAGCTGCAGTTAGGTCCAATTTATTACACTCTTTTTCGGAGGTGCACAACTGTGTTGCGCCTTTTACCAGCCACGGCAAGCAGCACGAATTTGGTGCAGGAAAACCAACTTCCTTTTCGAGCTAAACCGACGCATTTTGACTTTTTCGCAATAAATTTTGATGTCTGGAGTCACATACGGAGCACCGTTGGAGATGCTCTAAGAACCTATTTGCCCCTAGACTAGCCCCTCTAAACCTTAGACCCTAAACCTATAATTGAGAACTATCGTTGGGTAACTTCAAATACCCATTTTCAGGATGAAGAAGAGGGGAGATCCCTTGAGGGAATTCATAGTTTCCCTCCCACGAACTGGGAGGGAAATTACTATTATTACTTACTCTTTGTAAAGCCCACCATAATTAATAAATAAATAATGGTGGAACTGATCATAAAAATCTGGTGATTTTGGATTTTTCTTCTCTTCGAAATCTGGCTAATGTGGGTCATTTTATTTTATTTTTCCCAATGAAAAATCCTTCCTTTACAGAGGTTGAAATCATATTTTTCAAGTCCAAAAAAATTGAAGGAAAAAAACAAGTGGGGGTGTGTCACACTTTGCCATTTACATTAAAAAGTATCTTAAGGAAAAAGAAGAGCTACGGTAAACTCAAATATTTCACCACGCAAAAATATAACCTTTAAAAAATTAGAGAAAACCTCTAAAAGAAACCAAAATCCTTCAAGATATTATAACTGAATATAAACTAATAATCAATCTCAAGTTTCAACACAAGCCAAAAATATCATCTTTCAAAAATCCTCATTGCATATAGTAAAGGACGTCGTGAAGCCCAAAATCCCTTAAGCTATTATACTCTATAATGAATCTAAACACAATTCCGTAGTAGTACCTTGGCCATTTCAACACATGTCCATCAAATAATTAATTAAATTTGAAATTTTTCATTTCATCAAATGGAATATTCCTAAATATTCATTATTTTCCTTCACAATATCTTTTGATTTTGGAACAAAATAATTTTTGAATTTTTCAACATTTCTGAAAATAATATAATTAATGTCGAATTGGCCAATAAATTTATCGCCGTCGTCACCGTCCTCGTCCTCGTCTTCGTCTTCGTCGTCTTTGCAGTTTTCGCCGTCGCATCGCCGTCGCACTTGTCGCCGTTGACGCCCTTCTTGTTCGTCGTGGTGCTCGTCGTCTGGATCTTCTTTCTTCCTTCTTTCTTTCTTTCATTCTTTCGTGTTCTTTGTCCGGATGAGAGGATTGGCATCGAGTTCGCGATTCTTTTTTGTCGCAAATTCCTCGTTGCATTTGTCGTCGGGCTTGTGGTTTTCTCCCGCCGCTTTGGATCGAGCTCCTCCTCCTTCTTCTTCTTCTACTGCGCCAATCTTTTCTTCTCTCTTGCCTCGCCTCATGACACAGGTATATTACCATAACACAAGTGATTCGGTTTTGTTTCAACAATTGCTGTGATCGAGTTTGTGTGTGCGCGTTCTGAGCGTGTCTTTTTCTCTTCTTGTGTTGGAAGGGTTTGGTTCCCCTCTTCTTCTTCTTTTTCCTCTCAATTGTTTTCTTGGGTCCTGGAGATGGTTCTTTAGCTAAACCCCTGCTAGGGTTTGGGGACTTGGCTGGTACCGTTTGGTCGGCTCACTGCTTGTGTGTGTGTGTTTTCTTTTGTTGCAGCGTCATTCAAGTAAAAAAAGACATGGGAAATCCAAGCCAAAATTCGGAGGATCGCAAGTTGCTGGTGGAGATTCAGTTGCTGCTGAGGCTGCAGTGAGAGGACAGACTCAGAGTCCTCCTGCTCCAGGGGCTCAAACCGGCGAGCCTATCCAGCAGCAATCCGGACTCTCAGAGGCACTGAGGGATATCCGTTTGGATCAAGGACCCGTAACTTCTTCTTCGTCTCATGGGGGGGCCGCCTCAATCGCTGCAGCAAAGAAAGGCAAGAGTCCTGGTGATCATCATGGGAGAGATGATTTGGCAGGTCCAACAAGTCATGAATTATGGGTGAGGAAACAGCCAGCTGCAGCAATTACTGTAGAAGACACAAGTGTAGTGCCTGGGGGGCCCACAGCCACTGCATTGACTACTAGTGCAGGAGCCTCCTCACAGACCCAGGTTGTTGCACCTCTCACCAACAGACCAGATCATGTTCATTACCCCAGCTTGAAGAAATTGAAGGAGACTGTTACTCATGCACAGCTGAGGGCAACTTTTTACCCTAAGTTTGAGAATGAGAAATCTGATCAAGAGGTAAGAAATCTACAGCTCTCCCTCATGCTCTTGATCAAATATCTCAGCTCAGAAATGTTGTTGTTCTAAAGTGGGATTGGTCCTTTGCATCTGAAGACAAAAGTTGTTCAAAGGTTCTGGTCCTCAGAAGAAGAACATGACTCAGCATTATCCCTGCAGGCTCAGCTCATGTGAATCTTGACCTGAGGTCCAGTGAGTTTCTCTGAAAGGCAGAACAAACAACAACGGTTGGGTTATCTAGGTTTTGCCCCCAATAACTTTGCCTGATCAACATTCAGCATCTAGAACCATAATTCTTGCCTTGAGGACTTTGGATACATGTAGGTTATCACACTTCTGATGACTTCTCAATTTGGTTACCAGATTAGATTCATGTTGGTATCACTGAGCAGGGATGTACAGTAAGTATTGAACTTGGAACCAACACGACTAGTACCCATTGTGCCACCAGGTCTACAGACATGATGCTGGGCTTGGACCTGTAGCCATTGTTTGAAAAAAACTAGGAGCAAGTTTGGTTTTTCATGGCTTTTGGCTCATGTCTGTTGCTGTGTGATGCGCAACAGGTGCGGTCAAGGATCATTGAGGTGGTCTCTGCTGGGCAAGGAGTTTTGGAGGTATGTCTTTCTGCCAAGGCTTACACTGTCTCCTACTTGGCAGAGTATAAGACACAATCAGATCAGATTTTGTTAGAGTTTGATCTTTGAGCAGAACTAGTATCAGAGGCATTGGAACCCTGACACATGGATTTATCAGGTGTGGAACTGCGTGTGTCTAGACTCTTTATGCCAACTGGCTTTGTTATATTCATGTATGCCTTGAACACCATTTGCAGGTTTTCTGCCCCTGGCTTCTTAAATGTGGAATTGTTTTTTGGTTTTCTTGAAGGTGACATTGAAACACTCTGGTTCACTTTTCTTGTACTCAGGCGATAATGGTGGAGCATATGCGAAAAACAGCTATGGGAATCTGTATGTCTATCTTTCAACCTGTGCACATCTTGGTCTATCAATGCCCATAGGCATGATCATGCAAATTTGGAAGTACTTGTGTCTATCATTGGTTGAGGAATTAGCAATGTGCCAACACACCGGAATAGTCACAATAGTGGAGGACAACTAGAAGAGGCTGGTGCATGTTTGTACCAAGTCAGGTCGATTAATATGCTCGGGGTACTTCACCGTATGTTGCCTGCAGGTACACAGCTGTGGGTGTGTTTGTGTTGGGACGAACTTTGCAGGAAGCATGGGGGTCACATGCAGCTCAGAAGCAGAAAGAGTTCAATGCTCACCTCCAGGTGTTCTTTTAACACCCATCTTAGCTCAGAGTAACCTGCTTGAATGGTCACAAGCTGTTTCAGTCATTTGTCCAAAACATAGCAGACTGGTAACAGTGTGGCTGCTCTTCTGCCTTTGTGGGTATGACTTTCCCAATGCTGTTATGCTCAGCTCTCTTGCTGCACATGGGACTGGCAGTTCAATGTTCAACTCAAGAAGCTTATCAGTTTTCAACATTTTCAATGCTAACTATCAGAAACAATGACAGGAACATCACATCTGCATTGGCATGGAGCTTGTAACTGCTGTTTTGGGGGATCATGGACAACGCCCTTTGCATGACTATGGTATTCCCTCAATACCTGCATCCTCTTGCTCTTGGTGTTGTCATTGGCTGGTGTCTCTCAGTTTCAGCATGAAGCTTGCTATGGTGGATTTACTGTTTGGGATATCCAGCCAGACAGATCAACTGGATCTAGGTTGCATGAAGTCTCAGCTCAGCTCCCATAGGTGCTGGCTCCCTCATTGCTGCCTTTGTGGCCCTGATAATCTTATCTCAACTTTTCTACCCAATTTCTCAAAGTTTCCTGCCAATGTTAAGCAGCTCTTAGTGTTCCAACTTTGGATATCATTCCAGGAGTGAGCATGGCTTTTACTGCATTGTGTTTTTGATTCATCCTTTGCAGCTGTGCTCATTGCCACAGTACTGAAAGGCCATTAGAGAATGGTGGTGACATTGGTGGGTGTGACCAGTGGTAGTAACTGCAGTCACCAAATTGAAAGGACGGCCACTCTTTTACTCCACTCCTGATGTAGTAGCATTCTGCCATCAATGGAGACTGCCAACAAATCATTACTGGTTATTTTCAACAAGGTATGCACTCAGTAGCGTTCGTGAAACAAAGCAGGGATCAAAGAACTTCCTTGGTGTATTGGTAGGACCCAGCAAGAAATCTTGCTGTCATATTTAGGTGTGCTGCTTATTCTGACTTGACACTAGAATGACATGGAGCATCTTTGAGGGCTTCATTCATCTAACATGCTTGGGATGAGTATAGTGGTCTGGAATTTTCTCATGGGGTTCCCATGAGAGGCCCATGTGCTGAAACCCAGTTTCTCATGGGTCTGGAATTTGCTGGCAATCAAGATTCTTTGTTGTTAAGTAGGCATCATTGTTTAGTCATCTGCCATAGCTGGACCATGGATACCCAGGTCTTTGAGTGTGCTACATCTTTTGTTTAAACATGCTGTGCTCACCAGCAATTGTGATGAGATTCCTATCTGTGCTCATGCAAGTTGCACTTAGAGGAATAACGTTGCACAGCCTCTGATTATGGTCTTTCATGTGAATCAATTGGAAGGAACTCTGTGTCAACATTCTTTGCTGCCTATGATGCACTCTGTGAAGAGGGGCTTGCAAGCACAGTCACTAAGAGCTTGACTGAGATTGCAGACACATCCTTGCCAGGTTCCTTTCTGCCCCAAATATTGTTTTTTCCCATATGTTCCAGCTTTTGTTGAAGTGCTTTTTTGGATTGTCAGTGGTCTACAATCTGAATTTGCAGTTGTGGTGGAGGAGACTGTGGTAGGAGCAACTACTTAGAGTTCATCAGGGACTGTTTGGGGTTTGGATAGACCTTCTGTAATTTCAATTCTCAGATTGTATCTATATTCATGTCCAAAGCAATGTGATGTCTGTGCTACAAGAATGTCCATTACATTTCACATGCAGAGTGGCATGCATAGAAAGCTGTGGAATCACCTCTAGAAGCATTAGTATTTCTCTATTTAATGGTTGGCAATGTCAGACAGAGCTTAACTCCAGAAATTAAGACAGTTGTCATACCGTATGGCTTGATGCCTAGGGGTATGTAGCATTGATGTGTTGAGTTTGTATCTGGGAAGTGCAGCAACAAAGAGACATGAGGATATTCAAGGGGAGATTCTGGAAGGGCTTGTGGCTCGTGTTGTGGCTGCTAACAGCATTACATGTCTACAACATACTTTGCACCAGTTCCCACGGCCTTCTTGCTCTAAAGGTACTGGAATGTACTGCAGTTCACATCAAGCAAGCTCTTCCTGTGCCTCTTTCCAACACCATCCTGGTGTAGGATGGAATCTAATGTTGTATTGTTCTGTACATTTTCCAGCTTTGTCACATTCGGGGCATGGCCTTCGGGAAATATTTTCAGCCAACCGGGAAAGTGAGAAGAAGGTACCTTTTATTGCCTCGTAGATGTGTATTTCAGTTGTGGGGGAGGTGTTGCTCGATGATTTCTCTTGTACACACTGTCTAAGTGGCATAATATAGCATATTTCATCTCACTGCAGTCAGCTCTGTAGAGGGTCACAGTACTCTGCTGAATCACCTAAGTCATGATCATTGTCACTGTGGTGCATTGTAGATAAGGTTGATGGCAGGTTGGAACTGAAAGAAAAATGTGAACATGGTTGCAGCAAGTGGAAGCCCTTCTGCAGGCTGTGGGTCCAGCAATGTGCTCAAATTTGGCAGATTGGCTTCAGGATGAAGTCTCTGAAGTTGATTTAGCAAAGAAGCCAGGAGCTCCCCCTATGTTGGAGAGCTTTTTGCATTCAACTCCTGCAGATCTGGCTACCCTGAAACTTCAAGTAAGTCCTGTCCCCTACATTCATCTGTGTAGAAGATATTTGGTACTTGCCTGGGCCTATATCCATTCACAAAAGATTCATGTGTGATGATGGCTTCCACCCTTCCCTCACAGGAGCTTTTGTATTTTTCAAAATGGTGCAATGCACAAATACAGCTGTGAGTAGAGTTTTTAGTGTGTGACATTTGCTCTAAGTGTGTGAGCACTTGGCATTCATATGTTTCTTCATGCAGGAAATGGTTCGTGTGGTTCACAAGGCAAAACTTCCTGTCCGCTTCAAATGCCGGATGAATCTGCCTCAACAGACTGATATGGCTCACAACAATGCATTGTCCCATTTCAAAATGACTGTACATGTTTTGTCCGATTCAGCCTTCCGTCGCTACCAGAAGGAAATGAGGTATCAAGCATTCTGTAACAAGAACTTGGTATCAAGTTAGCATCTGAGAGATTTGGTGCTATGTCCCTCATGTGCTAGCCAACATCTTCATGACTGGGTCTTCCCATTGCTTCTGGAAATGCAACATGAGACTCAGGCTGCAGATATTGGTATAATGGTTTGCCCAAAATTTTGGGTGTATGTTATTATATCCTCATCTACACCCACCATCAGGAGCTGAGGAAGTTAGTGGGGAGTTGTGGCAGGTTGTCACTGCTTATTTATGATGAAGATTATAGCCTGACATGTTGTGAGTGAGACTTGCAAGGTTATGGCTGCACTCATTCTTGTCATGTTAATTTGGTTTTGCTGGAACTGATAACATGGTCCCGTTCAAAGTGTTTTCAGTGTCTTCTCTGCAATCTCATAGATATATGCCATAGAGATTTTGTGCCTTCCTTGCAAACATTGCTTGATGCAAGTTTCAGACAGAACCTCACTTTTGCATGTCTCAGCTGAAATCAAATCTACCTCAAGAACTTATCTTGTTACAAGTAGAGTTTGGTGTGCTGTTCCTGCTTCTGGCTGAACACAAGTAGTGTGGTTCCTCTCCAAGGATCCTTGAGCCAGTTTGATTTGGATTGAGTATGCATTTCTGGGTCTCTTACATTGTGAGCTTCCCTTGTTGATTTTGTGTCATATTGCAGCAAGCATGCAGGTCTTTGGCCTCTGTACAGAGGTATGCCTCTTAGACCCTTGTGGAGCCCCTTTCAATGCCAGTCATGAATTGGACATCTTATTTGACTAAGTTGGCTGTAGGGGATGGTTATATGCATACTTTGACACAAGACAAAAAGCAAAGATGTGATGAACTGCAACGAATTTTTGCTATAACTGTTTGCAGGATTCTTTGTGGATATTTCCATATACAATGCAACTGCAGTTGCCCCATCTTTGATCGAGGAGAGAGCTTCTCTAGTAGATGGAAATGAAGTGGACACAGGGGATGATGTGATGGCTGATGGAAGTGAAAACTTGATGCTTAAGCTGAAATTTCTGCCTTACAAGGTACAATCTCAGTTACCAATGAGTCAGTACAGAACCTGTAATGTTCTTTTAGCTATCAACCAGGGGCCCGGGGAGTTTGAAGGTTTGGTTCTGTATTCTGAGACCTAGTTATACCTCACCCAGGCCTAAAAAGAGTTTACTGCTTCTGTTTGCAGCTTCGTACTTTCCTCATTCGAAATGGCTTAGCAATTCTCTTCAGCAAAGGATTTCCTGCTTACAAAGATTACTATATGAGGTGAGAGTATGGTACAGATTCTCTGATGGTTGACATGATTCATTCTCTCTGCACACATCACTAGAAAGGATTTGTGCTTTTTGATCTTCATGACATCACTTCCTGTCGTTCTTATAAGCCTATTGGGTGCAAACTGAAACTAGTTGTTTAAATAAGCCTCCTATTCTTTTCCAATAGCTCTTTGAGCTGCACTTTGAGGCCTTGTTTCTCTTGTGTGTTCCCTCTCTGTTCCAGCCATCATGTTTCCTCAAGTTTACAAAAACCCATGTGTGGATGATCATGTGACAGGCAAATGAAAATCTGGGGCACATCAACAGAAAAGCAACGGGAACTCAGTCAGCTATTAAGTGAATGGTACTATTCTTATTTGGTTTGTTCATGCTGTTCTCTTTGGAATCTTTTGCAAGTTAGAAAGGTCAAAGGTGCTGGATTCTTTCCAGTTCCATCCATCATTACCCTCTATAGTAAAATGCCCCATGAAGTTGGTTTACTTTGATTATAAGCCAAGTTGCTGTGAACACTTTGAATGTTCAAAATACAAACTCAGTGTGCCATAAGCGTAAAACTGGACTGAGCTAAGTTCTGGAAACTCTACATTTCATTGCTTGAGAAATAATTCGGTGCTCTGACTGATTTGTCTATCATGTGTTAGAAACGACTGCATTGTGACTATAGAATCCACTTTTGTTGATTGTTAATATTTTTTTCTACTCTCACAGGGCTACATACATCACAAAGAGAACGAAGGGAAAGAAGCTCAGTGCTGATACGTACTTGACAGAGACAGAACCATTTCTGAAGCAATTTGCTCTGCGAAGTGCAAAGAACCAGCAGTTGGTGGGAGTAGCTGGATCACATATAAATGTTGAGGAGTTTCTGGCAGATGTAGCTAGCCAGCAGAATATTATTGCTGACAATGATGATGGAGATTTGGGTCGTCCAGAGGAGCATGTCTCTACAGAAATTGAGATATCTTCTCAAGCTCCACAAGCTGCAAAGGCACAAGGAATGCTTGTATTCTTTCCTGGTAAACAAAATCATGTCTTTCTTGCTGCAACACAATCCAAATTGTGCTTGACTTCCATACGGTTTTGATCTAAGTTATGCCACTTGGAACTATCATCTGTGGTCATGGATAACCCTGTCGCTTTCTTCCACATCTGATCTTTCTGCTATTTGGGTGGGAATGACCAGGCATACCAGGGTGTGCCAAGTCAGCCCTCTGCAAAGAGCTCCTTGCTGCACCAGACAGCCTGAGCAATAAACTTCCCATGCACAGTCTAATGGGCGATCTTGTTAAGGGTATGGTCTCACTCTATTACCTGTGGAATAGCATTCCAGAGTGCAAAGAAGCTATCATAGAGAACAAGTTATGCCAGAACCTTTGCTGAACACAGTTACTTCTACAGTTTGATAACAGCTCAGAGAGTGGACCCAATTGCTCTACAGCAAATGAGCTGGGAACTGTAGATCAAGGACACATTATTGTACTTAGAAGTTTTTGTATATCATTCTGCTGCTTGCAGGCAAGTACTGGCAAAAGTTGAAATCTGAGCGGGAGAAGCAACCAGCCAGAATATCGTTAGCTGACAAGAATGCACCTAATGATGAAGTCTGGCAGCAGGTAGACAATCCAACTTTTAGCAGTTTTGGTGATGTTCTCACAGTTTTGGAGATCATGACACTACCTGCATGCCTACCCATGACTTTCTAGTCCTATGTCCAGTGCAACTCTCCGTATGGACCAAATAGTGCAGCCAGAAGGTGCAGTTTCAGGAACTTTGCATCTAATTCACTGAGGGACATTGATTTGTCAGTTTGTATTGAAGGTGCTGTCAAGTTATGAATTGAGCTCTTAGCATTGCTTTACATGTATTGCAGATTCAAAGTATGTGTGAGAGCACTCATGCAGTTGGTGTACCCGTGGTTCCTGACTCTGAAGGTGTGTTTTGGCATCCTGCACTATTGTTGTCAAATATTGCACACTTCTTTTGCATGAGGAACAGAATGAGCAACTGCTAGATACAGTATCCACACAGCTAATGATGTCCTGTCTCAATTTCTCTTGTCATGTTCTGGCTTCACTTGTAGAATTATGTGTTTCCTTGCCACAAGGTACATGCAAAGGAAACATGTGCAATGCCCAGTTTTCATCTTAGTCCTGTCCAAGGGAACTCTGCATATTCCTGACAGGACAGGACTATCACTGGTCTGCAGGTGCAACATCAAATCCTTATTCACGTGAAGACCTGGCTATTTTTCTCTTTCGTGTCCTTCAAAGAACAGATCATCCGGTAAACTAATCCTATACACATTATTATCTTGTTGTTTACCTCATGTTTTCTGTGCAGATGCCTTTTTCTCTGCTCATAGAGAACTTGATTCAAAATGGGTACTAACACCTTCTCTCCTGTATGAAAAGTTATTACAACATGCAGAGTCCTCATATGCTGTTTGCTATGCAGGGACATCTCGACAAGAACTCTCCAAACCCTGGATTTGTGCTGTTGACATTCTACAACCTTCATGAAGGCAAGGTGAGAAACTTTGGACAGATAAGTGATGCACAGATTGGGTTTGTTTCGTATTCTGTGTAAGTTAGCAATGGCAATGCAGTACACTACCCATTATAGGAATGCTTGATCTTAGAGAAATAGGTCGAGGTACAGTCACCCTTCTTTAAGCAAAAGATAAAAAGAAACAGGTCTCATAGAGTCCCTGTCTATTTCTGTGGATTCAACCTCAGGACCGGAAGGAGTTTGAAAATGAGCTGCTGAACAGATTTGGTCATCTTGTTAAGATGCCCCTGCTCAAACCTGACAGGTTAGTGAAGCTAAAGGCCTTTCAGACACCCTGCTTTCAGTGCAGCAAGAAATGGTTTCATAAGTGTGCATTTTCAATGATCAAATGTCAAAGAGAGAGACAGCTCACTGTATATACTGGGGGCATGGTCCCAGTGGAGGTATTTCTGGTGTGAAAGCTAGATTCTCATGGAGAGGTTCCAAAATTTCTATGGTGAGATTAAAGTTTCAGGTTGTAGGGTTAATATAACTTTATTGGCTTGGAGTTTTCAGGGCGCCGATGCCTTCAGCCATTCTGGAGATTCTTGAGGAAGGACTGCAACTCTACAGATGCCACACTAACAAGCACAAAAGGTATGCTCATATGAATACCTATGTTATGTCCAGATATGGTCTAGTGCTTCTTGGATTCATTGACTCTTGGCCAGTGGAGTTAGGGGACTCCAGTTCAGTGTATTGGTAGTTCTTGGTTGTTTAAGTCTTGGTCACAAGATTTTGGGGCTCCCTGATAAGTTAATATCTGGAGAACCCAGTTGTCCAGGGGTCATGACTTGCCAATGTCAGGGAGGATGACAGCCCAATTTGCTGCTACTTAGATTTACCCAATCAAAGTTGAATAGCAAGCTTTTTTAGGGTAATTTGCAAAACCAGTCTACTCAATGGAAACCCATGTGATTCTCTGATAGGCTATTAGCACCATTGAATATATGCAGGGTAGGCTGAGCAGATTCAGAATCTGGCTGATCTACAGAGGTGGCCACTGTGATTAAGATCATTCTGCCATCAAAGTCAGCCAACCCTTTTGCAAGCTCTTGGCTCTTCATAGGAGTTTTCACTGGTGGGATGTCAACATTGCTGAATTTGTTTTACAGGCTGGAAAGTCTACAAGGCTCATTCACAAAAGAGTGGTCAACATGGGAGAAAAGCCTAAAAGATGTTCTTTTTGCACATGCCAACTACCTCAATGATGTCCAGGTGGTCATCATTTCACATCTCCAATGATTAAGTCCTTCTGATGCACATGTTGCACTCATCTGTTCAGTACTTATTCCTGTACTAATATGTCAGTGAACAATGCAATGCTGGTTTAGGTCCCCTTCAAAGAGGTGGTGAGTACAGTGCAGCAGCAACTCCAGGCAATTGCTAACGGTGATTTTAGAATGCATATACCAGTGGAAGCTGAAGAGCGATCATTCAGGACTTTCACATTTGTGGCCATTGCTTTACAGCCAAACCAAGTGTTGGATGCGCTGAAAGAGGTCTGTAGCAAAAAGCTCTTCCTTTGACCACCTTATGTATTCATCATGATGTGGGGAGCCTGTCAAAAGTGGTCTTTTGATTTCACAAAGCTGCTCTAAGTTCTTGCTCTCATGTGACAAGATTCAGAATTGGCACTTCAAGCTCACTTCTCTAATCACCTGGTGGAGTTTTGTCTTGTCCAGATAACAGCCAAGTCCCCTGAGATTGGGAAAATTCTGGCTGATGTGAACCTCAAAGACTCACTGGGGAGAGCACATGTAACCCTTGCACATAAGCGGGAGCATGGAGTAGCTGCAGTAGCAGCCTTTGGGGCTCTGCGAGGTTGTCAAACTTCAGTGGAATTAACAGCAGTTCTCTTCTCTGAAAAGCTTTGTGCGCTAGAGGTCCGCTTGGGTGATCAAACAATTCGGTCTCATAATACCTGGCCTCATGTGACAGTATGTTCAAACCTAACTCTTATCATTATGGTGTATCTTTCCTTTTCTCAACCCTCATAACTAATTTGTATGGAGGTATTTTCACCTGACCAGTAGAGGTTGTGGCATTCACCATCAAGTTGGTAATGAAAGAAAGAACTAGCAGAACTGTAACATCTTCACCTATATCAGGCCATGCATTGCAAATGTGGATCTACTGAATGGGCTTGACTTTGAGCAGGTGTGGACTGCACCTGGAGTTGCAGCCAAGGAAGCAAACCTGTTGCCAACTATGGTGTCTGAAGACCAAGCCAAACGTGTTGAGTTCAAACCAATCAGCTTGACAGGAGTTATCAATTTCTTCTGAACAGTCTGTTTTTAGACACATACAAGGGTGTTTACAATAACCATTTTGGGTACTGAGGGCAATTCAAAAGCAGCAGAAGTTTTTGGCAGATTTTATTCTACAATCAGCATTGGAGTAGGAACTTGAGGGACATGTAAGCAAATATGAGCTGTACACTGTACACAGGTGCAACTTAGAAACCAACAGAGCACAAAGAATTTTGTTCAATTCCATTTAGCAAATGGTTCAATAAAAAAAGGGTACATTGGAATGGTTTTCATTATACGATCCAAGAGTATGAGTCAGAGAGGAAGAGGATAGAAAATTGGAAGGTCACAAATTGCTTGCAACAGATTTTCCTTTTGCCTTTTTCTCTTCAATTGACAACTTGAGAGCTTCCTTGCGGCGGGCACTAGCCAGCAGCTTCTGGTCATATGCACTCAATCCCTTGTCCTCCTCTACCTTCTTCTCCTCTGGCGGGGGTGGCTTGCGCTTGCCAGCTTGTGCTTCTGGCTGCCCAAGTACTCCCAACATTGTGCCAGAAGCTGTCGCAGCAACAAACCACCTGCAACACAACATACCTAATGCTTTTCTTCACGAGTCCAGACCCAATGTGTCTAATTGTATAGAGAAATTAGGCAAATACTCACTGAACTGAAAAATTTCACTTGGAATTGCAGAAGCTTTGCTGGTGCAAGATTGCAAATGAAAAAAAACTGAAAGAAATCCTATGGGAGACCTGGCAGAGAGAAACACAGATTATGTTCGTCTTCTTGAGTTGGAGATCATCTACAGAAAAAGACTGGGGACTTACAAAAGGAGAATTTCAGGTACTACATATGTGATCATGTACACAAATCAAGACATAGACAGGAAGAGAGGGAAAAAACCAACCTCCGAGAGACATCAAAAGCAATTGCTTGGGATTGGTCGCCTTCCAGCTGACATACAAGCTGTGGATAAGCCCTGGTCACGAGGTTGGGTCTGTATCCAACCAATTCTTTGCTGTGGGATTCATACTGTACTGATTGCAAAACAGTGGAGCAAAAGAATCCAGAAGTTGACATCCCCACTTTTGCCACTGCAAGTGTCATGATGTTCTTCCCACTTTATATCTGCAAATCAGGAACAATGTTAAGTCTGGCATCATGCTAATGCGGGCAGTTAAGTCTTTTGCCTCTGATAATCTCTGGCTGGCTGGGTTTGTATACCAGCAGATATCACAGGTGCTGGTGAGTTGATGGATCCATGAGAGCATGGGAAATTTACCATCATTCAGGTGATCAGATGCAATTTCTGTATGCCCAAATTAGGTCTTGAAGTCACAGAGTTTCAACATGTTTTGCATCTTCAATCATGATGGATGTGCACTGCAATAAGTTGCAAAATCTACTGGCTTCTACAAATCTCCTCAAATTTGACTTATGAGGAGAGGCCAGGGATGCATAGCTTCTATGATGAGTCACACAATTCAAGAGGAAAACTAAAAAGAGACTGCTGAAACAAGAAAGTTCATGTAAGCAAAGTCCTTTTACCCTTCCTGTGCAAAAGACAATATTTGTCCATGCAAAATTGGGCCTAACACAAGAGAGGACACAGAAATACTGCAACTAAAAACTCAAAGGTAGAAAGAAAGTCTCGGGCCTGGAGAAACACGGAAAAAAAAAACTTATTTCAAGTAGACCAAGAGAACAGGGCAGCTAATAAAGTCAATTGCAATTTGGAACCAAACAAGAACCAGCAAGCAAACTCAAGCTGATTTTTTTGTTGTAAGAAGATAATTTGCAACAAGATTTGTCCGAGGAGAAAATGCAGCCCTCCTGTGCTATCTCTCTCCCACAGTTATGTCTAATACTCGTATATATATACCTACCTGCAAGCCCAAAATGTTATGTGACAGAAGAAAAAGCAAAAAAGCCTTCAAAAGAATCTTCTCTTTTTCCCTTTTTTTTCTTCCAGACCAATCAATGCCCAACAAAAGAATGGAGTTTCATGAATGCTGCCTGGCACCCACTAAGCCCAGAAAACCCATCTCACCCATTAACAAAGAAAATCCTCTTGTCTCAACCTCAAGGGAAAAAAAAAACAAACAAACAAACAAACTCACATTGCAGATGAGGAGGTGAAACCCAATCTGGGTAGTGAGCAATAAGCTCCAAAATATCAGGTACCTCTCTGTCCCACCTCCTTGCTTGCTTGCAAATGTGAAGCTGATCTCAGGAGATGGCTGCTGCAACTTTTGCACTTGTGCTGCTGCAACTTTTGCCCTCAAGTGGAGAGCATCTATAACTTTGCTAGTAGCAGAATTTGGGAAGTTTTGTTTTTTTGTATTGATGATGTGTGTGTAGAGTGTTTCAGAGCTCTCTTTCTCTCTTCTCTTGCATCATTGAAAGACAAGGAGTGGGAAAACATTAGGGGGAGGGGAAGGGAGGGGAGAAGGGAGATCAAAATGGGATGAAAAGTAAAGGAAGTACCCAATAAAAAAGGCTTGTTTGTTGGGATGGTGTGGCAAAACAGGAATGGTGTGGGAGAATGTCTGGATATGGCATTCTGACAACTGACATGGCAATTCTTGAAGCATCCATATCCCCCAGTAGCTAGCCTATCCACTTATCAGCTTTTTTTAACTTAGTTTTTCTAGTTGCTCATAAGTTATAAGCTGGTATCATCAGCCACTCACTCTTCCTCTCTTGAGTGTCAATTATTAAGTCACTCTTGGGTTCAATCTTGTGAACCCACCCAACAATTATTGACTCATACCATATGGAGAATTTTTTTTTTTTTTAATTATAAATATATTTATTTATTTTATTTATATATATAATTTAATAATAATATTTTTATAATAAATAAATTATTTAATAAATTTTATTTTTAATAAATAAATTTATGAAATGTATTTTAAGAAAAAATAATTTTATAATTTTTTTATTTGTGATATAAGCACACTTGCAATCATCCACAAGAGGGGAGGAATTAGCCAAATTTGGCTACAAGTCAAAGAGGAAAGTAAAAAATAAATAAAAATTAAGAATCATGATCATGTTATATTTTGGCAACTCTCTTGGACCCTATTGTT
>Ga0209611_10000771_pt1 | contig 50461 bp, 33 predicted proteins | sample S1TSphgellanicum_3_FD_187693 | JGI IMG/M metagenome (GOLD analysis project Ga0209611, IMG submission 187693) | Host-associated microbial communities from peat moss isolated from Minnesota, USA - S1T2_Fc - Sphagnum magellanicum MG (SPAdes) (version 2) | ecosystem: Host-associated > Plants > Peat... | reverse complement strand
TCTGATACAGGAGAAACCATTAGCCTCATCTCATCTGTTCAAGCTTTGCATCAGTGCTTTATCCAGCAATAAGCATTTGAGGTTGCTTGCAGGAGTGAGACAGTGGGGCTGGCCTTTGTGGCTGGCAATCCAGAGCCACTGGGGCTTGATCTGGATCAGCTGAAGGGAGCCACTGAAGAGGCAGAAGAAGTTGCAGAGTTGCTCAATGTTGAGGCAATTGTGTGTTGAAGGGTGACAAAAGAGGCTGTTATCAAAGACCTCTTGAGTGCATGTTTGGTAGTGCTTGGAACTCATGGTGTTGTTGACCCTGCCCACACACATGGAGCTTCGGCTCTGCAAGGCTGTAAACCATTACTCTCAGTTTCTCAGAAGGCTGCCTCAGAATTGAATGGTGATGGCTCTTCATCCTTAAGATCAGCGATACAATGACTTTTCAGTAGAGGGAGCTTGGAGAAGGCAGTTGCGACTGCATCAGAGACACTAACCCCAGAGGAGAACACTGCATTACCAGGTCGAGTTCACACAGGGCTGGTGGTGTTTGAGTGCATGTCAGACTGGAAAGGGGGAGGTCACTAGTGAGGGGGTTTTTAACTTATGGTGTGCACTGCTGCAAGCTGGAGCACCTGCAGTCATAGTCTCCCTTTGGAAGGTGGATGATGGGAGTACAAAAGCTTTGATCAAAGGTATGAGAACACCATGGTCCTGGATTGAAGTTGTGTTGCTTCTAGTGCACCTCTTGATATTCTCAGTCAATCTTGCACTGTTGCAAATAGTCAAGGAGGTGGTGGGACATGAGGCTGTTGACATAATTAGCACACAGGAATGTACATGCAAAACAATTTCTACAATGCATATTTATCCATCGTACAGCGAGTTTCCTGTCTTAGAATACATTTTACATGGGCTCTTGACATTGTGACATGATAGATAGTCCTGCAAAAGTAGTTATAAATATGTCACTGGATTCTAGTGGGATTGGCATGCAGCAAATATTTGCATTTGAACAGATGTTGATGTTTGTACTTTGAATCAAGGACATGACAATCTGGTAGTGTAAATGTGACTTTGAAGCTGATGCCTTTAGTGGGGATGTAATGGTAGGTCATCAATACCATACATGTTGCTGTTGAAGGTCCCTGAGCTTGTGTATGACAATTACTGTTGTTGAACCACTCAGTTTTATTTTCAGTCTTGTTTTCTGTTTTCTTCAGGGTTGGCTTTTCTCTTTTTCATGCTTGCACAGCCTAGTAGTGAATTCCACACAACCATGTGCAAGGTGCTCATGAATCCTAGCAACCAGGCTATATATCAGCTTGATTATTCTCTCATGTGTACCTCACTAACTTTACCTGCCACCTTGCAAATTCTTTCAATGGCTTTACAAAATTCCCCCGTCTCTTGTGATCAACCTCCAGCTAAGATCACAAGAAAAGGAAGGATACCAGAGGGAGCATCAAGATCCATGACTAAGATCAACAGTTATGTTCCATATGTTTTGTATATAAATATCCCACAAATGGGATGCCTCATTGTAAGGTCATTTGGGTGTTGACCTTAAAAAAGAATATATGTTTTTCAAGTCTGTCCTATAGTTGAGCTGGTGATGAAGCATCTTATTTACTTTGGAAGTGTAACAAAAAAGAATTTGTGCAAGGCAAGTTTGTGTAAAATATTATAAGTTTCAAGCCGGTTTAATAAGCCTTTCATATATTAGTTTCCGGTGCATCAACATTTTCATCCATTATCTGGAATGATCATTGGTTTTGGTTGTTCAGTGTTTATAATGATTCCAATTTGGTCTATTTTATTTTTAAATCCTTTTAGACCTTAATGACTTTTGGAACATAGGAAACATAATTGAAAACATGGGAACTTGGGAAGACCTTCAAAAATATTACATATAATTTTCTTCTAAACAAAATGGTTTGTTCAATTACTTTTTGAATACATGAAAATGTGAGGAAAGCCTGCATATCAATTGATATGTGTGAAGTAAGACAAATTGTTCTCACAATGTATCAACTTTTTGCACATTTGGGGGGACCATGCATGAACAAATGATATATGGTTTACGTCACACCTGTTATAGTAGGTGCTTAGTCAAGGTGTGTTGATTAAAGAATGTCAAGAACTTCAAATTTTTGGGTGAAGTAATGTTTGTGAACACTAGTCAAATTTTCTCTCATTTGAGAGAACTTAATTTGTTATACGATTCTGTGCAAGTTAAATATTTTGTTCAAGTATGAAGTGTATGCAGGCAAATGTGAGAAAATATATATTAACACATTCCAATGTGCTCTAGAAACCTTTGAAAACTACTTTCCATTCACAAATAGGAAACAAGATCTTGGCCCCAAGATTTAGGTCCCTATCAAATGGGTGTTGTTATATTGCAAGCTTTATATCTAGCAAATGGTGCATGAGTGAATCCCCAAATTTCATTTCAACAAAAGCTCTTGGAAAAGTAAATAAAGGTTCACTAGACCTCGGGCAAAAAGAGCAAATACAAACTTTTGGGGAGAAGCAATAAAGACAACTTAATATGTGAGAAAACAACAAAACAGAAAATTTGATTAATTATTTGATGCTGGAAATTTTCAAGCAAAATAACTATTTCAAAATAAACTTTGACTTTTAAGGTTTATTGAAAAATGGGAAATTTTGCAGAGTCTCTTTTTGCTTATTATTGGCATCATGGGGTTCATAAAAAAAAATATTGCATTGGTAGTACGAGCTTGTCAACATTACATAATGTCTTGTACCATGTTACATGGACACTCTCCTCCCATTTATTAAGTCTATGGAAAAGAAAATCTGAATCATGAGGAGATTAGCGCATGTCCACCAGTAGTAATATAATGACCTATAAATTATATAATTTGGAGAAATTTGAAGGTTTGGATGGCATGAAATTGAGTTGGAGTTTGGACTTGCAAACATGCATAAGATGCAATGTTCTTCAAAAGGAGTCCTACATATATATATGATTGATTTTGAGTGGTGAATCACAATGACCACCCCAATGTGATGGTATTTAATTGATCATTGTTATACAATGTCTGATATTCCATGTTTATACATTAGGTGAAGAAATAACTTGAGCAGTACATTAGATGTGGTAATCGCTCGTAGATACAAGTGTTGGCCAGTTATTGCTTTTTGGCAATAGTAGTGTGGGTACTTTACCCCCCCCCCCTCCCCCTCCCCAAAAAGACCCATCCATTATCAATCATTATCAATTTATTTGATCATTTTGAGTAATAATCATCAATTATCAAATTTCCAATTGAGAACCACTAGTTATATGGTTGTTTATATATAGGTTATATGGCTTTTACTTTTTTTAATTTATTTATTTGTCTTTTTTATCATAAAAATGTTCACCATTTTAAGATTGATAACCTAGTAGATGATAATTAAGTCATCTAAGTAGATTGTTAAATTTTTTAATTCAATAACAAGAGAGCCATGAGTTCTGTCCGGTTCCGAGGAATAGATTGGTTGAGGCTGTTCCCGTGCAGGTCCAGGATCTACAACATCTTCCAACTGAAAATGGATGGAGGAATGCTACTGGAAAGAAGATTTTGCGAGAAATTTGAATTCTCAAGGTACACGATCTGGGTGCCAAATGTGGATGGAATGGGACCGGAGAAAGAGTTTCCGCCCCTTGAAACTTCCGGTAAGGAAACCACGTTGCCGAGCGGGGCAGGGACCCATTGACTTGATTCTTGTCGAGTCGCAAGATATGAAGCTCCGCAACATTGCTGAAGTTATGTAAATGGTAAGAAGATCAACTAGACCAAGAAGGTGCAACAAAAATACACCAAAACAATGCAATGTTGAAATCAATGAAACATACTAAATACATTGTAGTAATGTTGTTGTTTTTTTTAATGGTAATTTCCTTGAAAAAAAATTGGTTTTCAAATATAGACAGTAATTTTTTCTAAATTTGAAAAATGTTGTTGCATAAAAGTTTAAACTTTTATTGGATATAACAAAAAGGAACCTACTTATGAGAAAGTTAACACATAAAATATTTCAAAATTGAAGAAAGCACAATAAAATCATAAAGGTTCAATTAATTATGAACTTTAAAATCTTAATGTAATGTAGGGTCACAAATTATAAAATCATGCATATAGCCTTTTTATTTCACAATGTGTTTATTCAATATATGTGAAACTTTAAAATATTGCATGATTGAAGTATAAGACCTTAAAGTTCATTTAATGAACGAAATATGGTCCTAATCTTTGTGTTCCATGGTATCAAATATGTAACACCTAAAATGTTGTGCAAAGCCATATAGGCATTAAAAATGTTGATTTTTTTTAATCACCTTTAGAAAAGGAGTCTACATGGGTTTTTGGCATGGTGGTCCTTAATCAAATTTTTTAAAAATTGAAGGTCACATGATCAATTTCAAGCTAAATTCAAATGCATGAGATCAATGAATTCTCAAAATGGACTTTCATTTGCCATTTTTGGTCCACTTTAGTATGATTGAGCACCAACAAAATGTTGTTGCAATTTTCATTTTCAACCAACTACAACTTTTGCTACGCACCACTAATGAAAATTTTCCCTTGTATTATGTTCCCATATGATTATCAATAATTCATCATTATTTATGTCAATGTCAAATTTAATTTGCCTTTCATATCCATGTTGGTGGGTAAAGAAAGGGATGAAATAGTTATAAGGATGAAGGCACTTATTAGGAAGGAAGTGAGGTAATTAGGGTTGGAAATGAGGTAGTTATGCTTGGAAATGAGGTAATTGTACTTGGAAATGTCTCTAGAACTGTCCAAGGACAACCATACAAAGGATTACGCAAAATCAATAAGGAGCCTATAAAAAATTATAAAAAATCACCCATATACCATTTCCTTGAAATTCTCGTCACTATAATCAAATTACCAATTTCATAGTAATGAACAACATTTGCACATGTGGATAATCCAAATTAACAAATGTTGGATAATTAGATAGTTGGAGTCTATGGTATATTAATTAAAGTGATAAACACATTTTAGTAGGTAGATGTATTTTTATTTGATTTGGATGCATTTGTGGTATGTACATGCAATATAATGAATATGAATTTCGTAGTTTATAATAAACAAAATTATTGTTAATCATACTATGCAGAAGATTTGTTTGGAACTTTTGAATAGTCATTTGAATTAATTCTATAACTCATATTATATAGCAAAAATGCAAAAAAAATCTAATGTTTCAAAAGTTTCATTGTGTTCAATGATCATTTCAATCCTAGTGATGTCATAACAAGTTCATCTTCATATATGTACCTTAAAATGCCTTTAATCATTTATATTTCATAAATTTTGATTTTTGTTGCTCATGTTTCATAGATTTACCTATGTTTTAATAAATGTCTAACTAAATAAATCTAATCATCATGTCACACATGTATGTAATTGGAAAGTTGACAACATTGTATTGACAAAAGGGCACCTCATCCTTTTAACTTTAAGAATTTGAATAACATTGATTGCTAAAGGATTGAATGTATTGTAATTTGTTTTATCTTTTTCATGACCATTTGGTAGTTAGTCAACTACAAATAGTTAACACTTAGTTGTTAACAATCTACCCAAGCCCTCATTACAAGCTATCCCATAACTTGATAAACAAAGTTGTTATTAAAGCCCAAAGTCCAAGCAACAAACTAGGTCTTGCCTCATTGAAACTTAACAAACTCACCATTAAAAAGAAATGATCTTCATTAATTTGCCAAAGCTATGGCAAAGACTTTTGGTGCAAGCTAAACTTTTAAGTTAGCTTAATGTGAACATTACCCTATCCAAAAATGCAACTCATCTTGAATTAAGTGGCCCTCTTTTAAATTCAAATGATTACATAATATACTATATTAAAATGAATAGTAAGTAAAATGGAAAATATTCCAAATTGCAAGGAATCATCTAATATTTGTTAAAAAAACTCAAAATTTGAATTAACATAATATCCATGATGACATCAATTAATGTATGTTATGAAAACATGGGAAAAATATGAAGAGGATATTTATAATTTCATATTTTAAAAATGTCCCAACAAATTTCATCATAATGTATTGCCAAATTTGCATCATTGAATACATCAATTGAATACACAATTTACATTTGTTTATGATTTGGAATGAATGTGATGCAATATATTTCATTCTATTAAAATACTTCTCTTCAAAATGACATTATTTTCCAAAACATGTAGTGAATACAATATAAAACATTTGGCCTTTAGTGGTCTCAAATTGAAAAAATTGGAGCTTAAACCTTTGGCAATTTAAAACAAGTTTCAACCTTTTGAACATGGATTGAAATATGATCATGAATTTTTATATATTATAATGTTTATGTGATGTTTGATAGGTTGGTGAATTTTTATTTCTTAACTTTAGGACTTTGTTGTCACATTAATTCATTTAAAAATTGCAAACACATGTTGATTATGAAAATGAAATATGTCTTCCAAAAAGTTTGTCAAAGTAAAAACTTAAGGGAAAGTTGATTCTATTGGGGAACTTTTTTTGGGTAATTGAAAACTTTTTATGTGACAATGTCATGTCATATGTAATGAGATAGGAGGATGGCAAATGCCTTGGACCAATTCAAGGAAGTCCAAGGATCAAATATATTCGAAAATATATTTAAATATTAATATAATATATTATTCTATAAACATAATAATTTTACTATATGCCTATATATAAATAATATCTTATATATAAATAATATTTTGTAGTTGTAGGTGCAATCGCAATGGTCGATATGATTGTGAGCATCTTAGTGATTAGTGGCATTTACAATGTGGTCATTTGGACTACAAAGTCATGTAGTCGCAACTAGTAGCAAATGGCATTTATGATTAGTTTCGTAATTGTAAATGTAGTCATAAATGCCACATTTTGGTGTTGTGATGGGTTTTGTTATTATTTTAAATCTATTTGTTCCAGTTTTGACAAGGTAATCAAGTTATTCATTTTATCTTGCTTACACCCAAGAAATAACCATAGTTCATGCTACATAGAAAATTTTGATCATCAAAATCTTTCAAAAAAGTCCTCCTTGGTATAAATGTGACCACATCATATTATCACTTAGCCCTTACTCATTAAAGAACATTATATGAAAGTGCATGGAGTCCATATTCATTAATTATGGACTATCGCAAGTTTTTGGGTAGTCCTTTGAAAGTCCATTATGTTATGGCTATTCAAAAACTATCCATGAAACACTAATAGAGTTCTAGAAAAAAAAAACTATGTTTATAATTGAATATTTAGTTGTTTAAGATAAAAATGATTAGGGCCAACAATGTTGTGCCAGACGAGTTGAAATGGACACCTTGTTGTTATGGACATGACGTGTTGTCTGATATGACTAAGTTGTTTATGACAAGTTACGTCCACATGAAATTTAACTAGCAAATCAAAAGGTGACTATACTATCTAGGTGGATGGGTGTGATGATGATGTGGCAATTAACATTTTGAGTTAGCATTTGACATGACTAGATTGTAGAATTACATTTATGATTACAAAATTGCCATGTCAGTAATTGTGTAATTGTTATTGTAATTATTCATATGACTAGTCCATTGTTGTGACAATTGTTTATTCGACTAAATTGGTGATGTGGCATAGTTGTTCATGTGACTAAGTCGACAATGTGATATGTTGGTCATATAATTAAATTACTAATGTGGCATATAGTCATAGTCATTGATACAACTAGAGTTGACATGGTCTTAGTTGAATATATGACTACATCAATGGCCATCTAGGTTCTAAGGTCTAGTTACAAATGTAATTGCAATGCTAATTTTATTGTTTATACAACTTCCATGTGTTTTACAATAGACTACATTTGGAAATATATAATTGCTTGTGAATGTTACTAGCTATAAGTACTTCATGGGTAAAACATAATTACATAACAATACATACACCAAGTTACACATTTTTAATTCAATACGATCAAAACAAGAATCATAACAAAACCAATTAATGCAAGTGTGTGCACCTTTCCCTAACTAAGCTTCAATCCAATAACACATTACCAAAAATTGACATTTTGAACTTAATCATATGTACACCACTAAAAATTATTAGTAAATGAAATTAAATTTGGACCATTCAAATTTGGGTGGACAAGATTTTGCCACATGTATAAAGGAGATGATGACATGTTGCAATTTGAACCTTATTTCATTATTCATTATTATTAATCAAAAATGCAATTTAAGATCAATAAGATTTTGACACATGTTCAATAAATAATGGGCAAGGCAAGGCCACATGACAATTATGCATTTGCTTGTGTAGGGCTAGGTTAGTTAGGTAGGTTAAAAAAATCCAATTTTGTGTTTGGGTTTAGCATTTAGGGTTGAGCCTCTTTCATTAGTTCATCCCAAATTGCATTTGTGAACAAAATTGATGCACCTACTTTTATAGTGTGCACACTTGGAATGGAAGGCAAAAAAAGTGGGATAAAAAAATTAGTTGCAAGTGCAACCAATGTAGTTGCAACTTACATGCAACTATTGCATGGTACCTATGCTATACTAACCTAGTTTGCCTATTATATATACAAATTGTATTATAAGTAATTTAAACTTTAATAGGAAATAATAATATAATATTATGATAATAATAATAATTGGTAATCAATATTCAATATTAATATTATAATACTATTACATAACATAGGTTAATTAATGTAACCTACTAACCATAGGTATATTAATATACCTATAAATTATAATCAAACTAAAATAATAGTTATTGACTAAAAAAAAGAATGAGGATGATAATAATAAGAATATTTAATATTAATTTAAATTCTAGTGACTATAATTTCGAGGAACTGGAATATGGGTTTTTTTCGTATGGTTGTCCTGGATGTTTCGACATGTAATTGGTTTTCACATTTTGGTTGTAATGTGTTGTTTGAGGTAGATTCCATTTTACGATTCCAGCGGTTTGCCTCTGGCTAGCCTTTTTTATTACCGTTTTGTCTCGTCATTTTTGCGACGAAAAAAACAGTGATAAAGATTGGAGGAGGTTGTTTTTTTACCGACATGATTTCTCGTCTTCTACAAGGTAACTAGCTTACTTAATGAACATTCTCTTCACTTTTTTCTTTGGAGATCTTGGTTTTTTTCCCCTTTTTATTTCATGCATTTCAGTTTTATTTTGGTGATGTTTTTAGCTTTTTGTTTCTTTCAACAGAGCAGCTTTTGCGAGTGAGGATCAGAGTCATCTTTCTCCCGATGCAACAAGGTTAGTTGGTGAGCACTTTCTTTGCTTTTTTCCTTGTCAATTTAGGATTTTTTCCCTTTTTTGTTTCATTTGTTTCAATTATGTTTTGGTAATGTTTTGAACTTTTTGTCTCCTGTAATAACCTCTGGCCACAACTTCTTAAAGCAAGGAGCAGAGGAGTCTTTTTTTGATGCAATTTCTCATCTTCCACGTGACACAAGAAGCTTGGTTGCGAACATTCTATTTGCCTTCCTTGTCCATTTTGGTTATTGTCCTTGTTCCATTTCTTTCATTAATGCAATGCAAGAGTGAGAGTTTGGTTAAGTTTTGAGCTTTTTGTCTCCTTCATTGATATCTAGCAGTAGCTAAACCTTCACTCATGTGAGGATCAAAGGAATCAACTTTTGAACAATGCGATTTTTCATCTTCCATGACACAAGAAGTCATGAACATAATTTGGGTGCAACATTAGAGCATTTTATTCGTTGGATCATGCAACATCACTAGTAGCTAGAGTAAGTACTAAGAGTTCCAGATGCTTAAGCAATCTCCATTTGGCATCTCTAGTGTTGGAAGTCAGTTGTTCTATTACCAATTGTGATGTGTGTTCACCCCTTTTTGTAGGGCAACACCTTGTGGAATTTTTTTAACATAGTTGTGGGAATTTCTTGGCATACTCTCATGCATGTTATGAAATATATATATCCATTTATGCAAAATGGTTGAAGTTAAGGTGTATAGCAAGGACATGACTGTAGTTAACAATTGTATGTGGATGGATGGTGGGGCTAAAACTAGATTGAATATACAAGCAGTAACACGAGATGTGGTTAGAGAGTTGTAGCACTTGTCAAACATCTAGGGATTTCTTGTTTTAACCTCCAAGTGTTTCATATTTCCTCCCCAGGCATCTGACGGTGTTGATTGGTAGGTATGGCAAAAATTTCTCACTGATTGGTTCTGTTAAAGTGCTAGATTGCCTCCCATTAATTTGTTGCAATTTTGTTTAATCTAGTTGTGCATAATTGGTGTACATAAAAAATGATGGCATTAGAATTTTCTTTTATTCTTGTGTATTGTGATATGGGATTTCAAGTACATTAGATATCATCTGCCCTTTCTACTTAAGCTTATGTGATAGGAGCAGGCAAGATGGGAAATGGATGCACAAGGAAACTCATGAGGGTATTCCGATATCAAGGAAGGATACAAGGAGATGAGGTTTACAACATCAAGAATACATGCCAGTAGAGTGCCATGTAATTTGCCACTGTTATTTCTAAAGACTAATTTGATCTGGGGGTATTATATTAGTGTATGTCATTTTTTTCTCAAAGGTAATTTCGATGCATTCAGCTTTTGCAACATGCATTATGTTTTTTCTTTGTGACAACCTTTTGGAATCATGCAAATTTGAGATGATCAATGTGTAGGTTTCATGTATTTGTCTTTCAGTTTGCACAGGTCTTACAATTTGGGTGTGCAACTATGACGCACCTCTAAGCTCCTTGATGGACTTAACTGTGAGTCTAATGAAAAAGATAGTGGAAGGAGAAGGAGTTAGGGCATGCTCCCTAGCTCACAACCTTTCGGGGATAGAAGGGTGTGCTGGAGCTCCGAGATGAGATTAGGAAAATTGACAAGGAAGTCCCTTACTCACATAGACTTGCACAAACCAAACAATAGGTTGGTTAGTGAAAAGTCAGAACACCTTTTGTGCACGAACGAGCCATGGGCAAACACAAACTCACAAGACTCACCACGGCCCAGACTTAGGGGAAGCCACCACCTTCCCCCTTATAGTATACTATGTGCCTAGCCATGGGACCAGTATCCAAATGTCATTTTGTCTTGGGACACCCAAGTGGGAATCCTGAAATTTCCAAAATTGGGATTCCCCCGACTTTGGAAGTGCATAATTTTGTCTATAGACCTTTGATTGAAGTGAGGTCTTCAGCAAAGTTGTAACCCTCGTCAAAAGCATTCCAATGGTATGTGCCATGCCACCTAAACGCAAGGAAATCAAGGCAATTCTTGACTTTTAATGGTTTAAAGTCAAATTGCCAATTTGATTCTTGGCCTTTCTTTTGGCCATAATGTGTGTTTTAATTACTCAAATGGTTCATGCGAGCCCATTTAAGATGTTTATGTTCCAAGAACTTTTCCATGATATAAAGAACTTTTCAATCTAATGAGTTTTGACCCCTGAAATCGTCTTCTAAAAATTCAGGAGTCCATTGGGACTTGAACTCCCAAAGCGGGAGCTCATTTGGGAGTCTGAAGGTTCACTCCCCACACTCTCTTGCACTCCCAGGAGCATGAAATGTGACTCTCAGGTTCACTCTTGGCCCGCACCTTTGCAAACCCTTGCTTTGGTCACGAGCCCAAGGCTAAGGTTGCGATAAACTAGTTATGTGTGTTTCAGCATTAGGCTCATGTTGGTGGCATGTGCTAGTTTGAGGTAGGAGTTTGTTATCCATCATTTGCTTCTAGAAGGGCCCACTTTAGGTTTGTCACCATATGTGGCTTATGGTTTACATATTAGGTTTTCTTTATGCAAAATGGTTGAAGTTAAGGTGTATAACATGGACATGATTATGGTTAGCAATTGTATGTGGATGGATGGTGGGGGTAAAACTAGATTGAGTATACAAGCAGTAACACGAGCTGTGGTTAAAGAGTTGCAACACTTGTCAAACATCCAAGGACTTTTTGTTTTAGCCTCTAAGTGTTCCATATTTCCTCCCCAATCATCTGACAATGTTGATTGGTAAGCATGCAAAAAATCTCTCACATATTGGCTCTGTTACTGTGTTGGATTGCCTCACATTAACTTGTTACAATTTTGTTTAATCTAATTCTGCATAATTGGTTGGCATAAAAAATGTTGGCATTAGAATCTGCTTTTATTCTTGTGTATTGTGATATGGGAGTTCAAGTACATTAGATAACATCTACCCTTTCTACTTAAGCTTGTGGTGGGGAGTAGGCAAGATGGGAGATGGATGCACAAAGAAGCTCATGAGGGTATTCCTATAGCAAGGAAGGATACAAGGAGAGTAGGTCTACAACATCGAGAATACATGCCAACAGAATGGCATGTAATCTACCACCATTATTTCTAAAGACTAATTTGATCTATGGATATTATACTAGTGTATGTCATTTCTTTTTCAAAGGTAATTTCGATGCATTCAGCTTTCACAACATGCACTATGTTTTTGTTTTGTGACAACCTTTTGGAATCATGCAAATTTGAGATGATCAATGTGCAGGTTTCATGTATTTGTTTTTCAACCTGCATGGGTTTTACAACTTGGGTGTGCAACTAGTTTATGTGTGTTTCAGCATTAGGCTCATGTTGGTGGCATGTGTTGGTTTGAGGCAGGAGTTTGTTATCCATCATTTGCTTCTACAAGGGCCCATTTCAAGTTTGTCACCATAAATGGCTTACCACTTTCATATTAGGTTTTCTTTAAGGTAGCAGAACTATATAAGGCAGAAACTTCTTTGGTTAGAAATTTTTTCTTTCAACAAATAATTACTAGCTTGCAAAACTCATTTAGAAGCCTCATTAAATAGATCCTGCAAAAAAATAAAAATGTTTTTTTTGTATTCCCAAAGCCTGTTTGAGAAAGACTTACAGGTTTTAACCATGTAGAAATCTTTAAATTTTTTTTGATGTTTATGATGAATAAGAGAAGTAGATGTTGTCTTTATTATAAACTGGCAAATGCCTACACTACTAGGAGTTAACAAATTCACAATAGAGAATGTGAGCTCCTCTATGTAATATTTTTCAAAGCATTATTTGAGAGGTTAGAAACAACACTTCTTGGTGGGGTGGTGAATCATTGCTCTTACTAACAAGCTTTGCATGGTGTGGGTGTATGTGTAAAATACATTGGCTTGAAACTAGTGATTTAATATTAAGGTGGATACCCTTAGGGACTATAATTTTGAAGTTTTGTAGAGTTGGATGAGAATGAAATCCTCCAACCAAATAGATAAGTAGGGTGGTAGTTGGTTAATCAAAATCCAGGATGCATTTGTTCAGGATTGTGTCATCACTTATAAGCAAGTGGTGACCCATCACAAGAAAGTGTACATTTTGGTGTCCCTCTTTGGCAAAAAGATGCTCTTGAATTGTGATGTCATAGTGTTGTAAATCATAATGCATAGGTATTTCCAGAAGAAAAGGACTTAATTTGTTGTCCTACAGTGGTTTCCATGGATTGCAGTGTTGCACAAGAGCTTTCTCTTAATGTAAGAGCATGTGGTTAATTGTGCAGTTCCAAAACACATGTTCACAATCCCAAATCACTAGGTTACTTATTGGCAATATGTTAATATCGTGAGTGGGTTGTCGTAGCTTTGCATTGTTTGTGCTAGTTGTGATGTTTTCCACCCTTTGAAAAAAGATAATACCTAGTAGCCAACTTGATTGCCAAAGTTTAATTCTTGTTGTATACTCTTTCATGAGTTTTACAATGAAACCTAGACTTAATCTATAGAAGATAAAAAGACCTTTTTACAATATTTACATTACAGTTCATGATATGCATTTTCTCTTGAGGTTGCACTGGGTAGCCACCATGGGCTTTGTCAAATTTTGATTTGAAGCCATAAAGACGGTGGACAACTGATCACAACATGGGGGGATGTTTGAATGAAACTCTTAACAATGCAAGACCAACTCCCAAATATAAGAGATAAATTAGGGTGAAGTCAGCAAAAGGTTAGCACTTGCCATCTAATAATGTTATTGAATTGTGCATATGAAATTATTGGCAATGCCTTGGTACTAAGGATAGAACCCTTAAGAGCAGCCCCAACAGCAGTAGTATTATGGTTTGGAAACTATAATTTGGATAAAGTTCAAACAAGACTATCAAACCATTTGTTCAACCTTTTTACCTTGCCATTACATCTAGGCCATTGAGGCAATGTACTGGTGGTGCATTACCCTACAATTTTTATACTATATGTTGAACTTAGCTAACCATTTTCCTCCATTGTCAGTCAGGATATGTTTTGGTACATTCTACCTATAGGTCATTTCATCCTCCAAGAATTTAGTTGCAGTGTTTACATTATGATCACATATGGCTTTCACCTCACACCATTATGAGTAATGATCTATGGCCACAAGAATGTATTTGGTAGTTGTTTTTGTCGTGGGTAGGGGTCCAATGGTTTCCATTGTTACCCTGAGGAACAAATCTTGCATGAATATGTGCAAACAACATCCCATTTTTAAAAAGTTGATCTCCATGCTAGTCTTAATTTCTAATTTGTTTATTCACCATGTTGATTTTCTGAGTATCACAATCGTCATGTAATTGTTCACCATTCAATGTAAAAAGACAAGGAAAATCATGCCAAATATCCATATTGTGCAAATTAGACCAATGTAAATCTCCTCGTGGTTGCTCCATCTCTGTTTCTTCTCCTACAACATCTATTGTAACTAGTGTCACTAGCACTAGCTTCAATTGTTCCCTCTTGTCCAAACATTGTCATATTTTTCTTTTGCTTGTACACTAACCTCCTATGATGCACAAACAGTTCCAATTTAATTAAATCTTCAAGTTTGTATGGTAAACATATGCTAGAGCTTCCATATACACAGGCCCAAAAGAAAGCACCTTAAACCATAGAAGACCTAAACCCAACTAAATACCTAAACCTTGGGTTGGTCTTGGATTTGATCACTCCAACAAATCCTTGAGTAAGTGGTTCTGGTTTGAAACTTGCTTTTAGGTGAGTTTTTTGGTTAGGTTCTAAAGGTGGCTTTTGAGTTCAATGTAGTGTTGTGAGAGTATGTGGTTTGCAATGTTAAAATCAAAGGTTAAAGTTATTTGGCTTGGACCCAAGCTCACACCTTTTTATTTTAGAATTGACACAAGAATTGGAGTTTTGTGTAATTAGTTTTTATTTTTGGCTAGATCTCGACTCGAAATTGGAATCATGGCAAAACTTTCTTGAAAACAGAGGCATTTCTTTAAGTCGACAAGTCGATTTGATTTTGGAAAGTTGACAAGCTCAACTTCAAAGTCAAAACATTAGTTTTTATGAGTTGTGGAACTATGTACTTATATAAACTCCAATTTTCATTTGTTATAAAACTTTGTACCTATACAATACTCACATATAGGAATGTGTAATCTGTATATGGAATTGGGCCTAGAGTTTTGAATTTGAAATATTATGTTAGAACTTGAACCACAAGGTTAAAAAATGGGAAGAACTAGGTTCAAACCTACAACCAAAGAACTCAAATTTTTTTTTGAATAATAAAAATGGGTGTTCGGATTGTAGTGTTAGAACACACATTGACTCACAAAATTAGATTAGACTCTAAAACCATTTTAGAACCTTATTGAAAACTCTAATGTTGAAATTTTAATGTATTAAACTCACCTTACATTGGGCGAAATTTTTTGTGTGCTAATGATGATACTTTGCTAGCATATGCCACCATCTTATCATGTATCTCTTCTCTTTTTGGGATAATGGCCTCAACTCCCTTTGATGATTAATTGACATTCATTTGCTTGCTAAAATTTAGCTTTCTAGTTATAAAATGAGGGACTACAATCAAAACCTTCATCAATGTTTCAAATCCGGATTTCATTTTGATAGTTCAAATAGAGGTACAACAATTTTTGCATACCAAATATTCACATATTACAATATTTAATCCAACCTAAGATTGACGTGACATTGAATACGATTTTAAGTATTAGGAATTCTATGATATCTTTGACCTTGGATGGGTCATGTTGTGTGCCAACCTCACACACCACATGGCTAAGAAAAATGATGATTTTAGCTACAAAACAACATTTTGTTTGATTTTGTTTAAGATTGACTACCCTAAGCCTTTGGAACACATTTCATGTATGTTGTAAGTGTTTATGCTCATGTTTGGATGTTCATGTTTGATTCATCAAGAAATGTTTAAATTGTTCATCTTGCCATCCTTTTAAAACTTTTATCATGATCCATAAGAAGATATTGGTGGCATTTTTCATGTGTTAAATGGCATGAATGTCTAATTGAACGAATTGGGCAAATAGTTTGAAGAGGAGGCTTCTTGATGTCCATTTGGTGCCATTTTCATCTACCAAAATGTTGAAGGTCTAATGTGCTAACCCATTTTAAAACCTATCCAACTATGATATCATATTATCAATAAGTGACATAGGAAACAAATATTTTCTAATTTAAAGGTTTAGGGGATAATAGAATCTACAAACCCTTCGTTTTCATCCTTTTTAGAAAGCAATGTGATTCAAAGTTATTTGGTCTCATCCTTGTTTGAAGGTGTGTAATTCAAAGTTATTTGGTTTCGATTTTCAAAATGACATAAAAACCTCAACTTGTTTGACTACAACTTTTTCCTAAAATGACATTCTAACGAGTGTAGTCCTACATGGCAAAAACCTTTAGGTATTGATGGAATGCTCTTTAATTGTACAACATCTTAATTTTCCATTATGCCAAACAAAGGCATTAAGAATTTATTCTAAAATTTATTATTTTTTTCACTATGAGAAAAATGGGTGTTTTACAATTGGCCTTGCAACTCAATTTTTGAGTTGCATTGGACACTTGTAACTCACCATATGTATACACTATAGTGTTTCTTGCATTAGTTCATTACACATGTTATGAAAGCAAAAGAGGTTTGAATGGCTAATTGCCATCTATGTCTATGTTTTGTCAATATATGTGCATGACTAAGTGGGAAGATGTGGGAATTCCTGACATATTCCCACATGATCCATGTATGGGAAGGTGGGAATAGGTATGTTATCACCATGGCCTTTATTTACAATGTTGAAATGTCATGTTCCACATGGGGAATTCTATTCACATTTGAATGGAATTTATGTGGAGCTAAACTAAATCCAAAATGTAATTAAGGTGGAACCATAATAAGCTAGATGTGGGTTGCAATTGGAACCAAAGTTCAAGTGTCATGTGACATTTCTAAGGTCTCATATTTTTCATAAGGTCTAGTTAGATGGAATGTGTGTGAAACTGTAGATGGTCAAAAGTGTGTTACAAATGTAATAACAATGGAATTTAAGTGGTGTGTACAACAAAACTCCAATGGACAATATGTGGGATGTGATCAATGGCACCATAATTCAAATTTTGTGTAGTAGTTGGGAATATTTTTATGAAATCCATGTGAAATGTGTATCCCAAAGTGAGTCCAAGCCGGAATTACAATGGAGCCATTGAAGTAAAGTTTATGTGACATGTAAATTATGGAATCTAGGTGGATTGTACCTATGGGGTATGAATGGCACCAATGTTGAAGTATCTTGTAGCTTATAAAATTATATCTTATGAGGTTTAGGTGGAACAAGTTTGGGAAGAACATGAAACCACAATGGGATGGAGGTGGTGCCAAAGTGGATTCTAAATGGTGTGTAAATGGAACCCTAATGGATTGTAAGTGGGGTGTAAGTGCCACCAACCTTGGTCACATTTGGGGAAGTTCAATGAATTTTATATATAAAATGTAGGCCTACCACCTAGCCAAAGTGGATTCAAAATGTTATATTTGGGTGGAGTCAAAGTCGAATGTATGTGAAGCCAAAGTTGAATTGAAGTGTCATGTAAAATGTTGGGAACTTGGATGGGGTATGGGTGGAATCTATGTTAATTCATAATGGATCCATATTAGTGCAAGTGGTGCCAAGTCAAACTAGGTGCCCAATACACTTGTAAAATGACATTGGAATTATGTAATTCCATATGGTGTAAATCATGCTGCCAATGCTTCACACCTTGTGGGGTGGGACAATAGTGGTTGTCATTAAGAAGTTAGGCCGTCTACTTGGTATTATGATGTAACATTTGGTGTTTCTTGTTATTTCATGGCCAATTTTCAATCAATATGTCCTTTTAGTTGGGACTAATTTAGAATTATGGACATGTGTTGTTTTAACATGGAGATTTTTGAAATGTCATGATCCAAGTTTGGAAGTTTAGTGAACTTTTAATGGAATGTAGGTGGACATAGGGTGGCTAGAAATTGTGATGCATATGGAGTGAAAGGGGTGTACACATTGTAAATGATGTGTAAGTGAAACCAAAGTTGAAGGCGCTTGGTCAATGTTGGATTTTGGATGGAATGAAAGTGAACTTACAATGGATACGAGGTGTGATCTAGATGGAACCAAAGTGAAACATAGGTGGAATTTTAATGAAATAAAAATGGAAATTAGGTGGGGTTATAAGTGTAAGGAATATTTTTTTATTAAGATAGTAACCATGCATGGTAGTGCACAGGTAGTTGACATCTTCATTCATTAGTTGGTGTGTGTTTGTTAATTGATCATTTTATACTTGATATGTTGATAGATCTAGTTGGGACTAATCTAAAGTGATTTTCATTGGCTTCAATTTTCATTAACATTGTTGAAGTGTTTAAAATTTGTGTCATTTTGATGTAGGTTTGGGGGGGCTATAAGTGAACCTTAAATGGATCCAAAATGAAATATAAGTGGGTCGTAAGGTTCACCAAAGTAAAAAGTAGGTAGGTTTTCAACAAAATCAATGTGTTGCATTTGATGGGCAATTGTCACCAAGAAGGCAAGGATGTTTAGTTGTTATGGTAATGTTGTTCAATTAGTGGGTCTTTATGTTAGATGTTTTAGACACATCAATGGCTTGTGTATTTTTTTTTTACAAGAAAATTGTCACTTACATACAAAGGTGAGGTGGAGGATGGGAGGCATATAGACACCAACATAAGGAAGGAACAAGTCCATAACACAAAGAAGTCTTTATCCATATTTGGGGTTGAATCTAATAGTAGGATTGACCCAATGACACCTAGAGACACAAAGGTACTATCTACATATGTCACACAACCATGTGATAGCCATGAGCCAAATACCCAAATGGTGGGATATACCACTATTGATGTGGAGGTTATTGTGCCTGATAATCAACCTTCACCCAGTTTACAGTGAAAGAAGACTAGGTTGGTAACCAAGACCAAGTCAACATCAAGCTTTGGTGGTGCATGACATTCTGGCCCCACCAACGTTAAATAAATTACAATCAATTAATAACTTAAATCTAATAGCAAACATATTGTTATTTTTTGGTAAGGCCAACTAGGTTCATTTCACTAGTGATATTATAATTAAATTGATAGTGGTTACATCCCACTTATAAAAAAGGAGCCACTACTACTCAAGGCTGATGTGAAGAAACGAAAAAAGCTAGTTGGAACAAGTATACATGGAAATAGTCAAGCATCAAGCCTCCCAGCTAGCATTTCAACTCGTTGATGAACCAACAAAGGGGTGTTCAAGCTGAGTTGGGATGTTTACGAAAAACTGCCCAAGGGAAAACCCTTGGCCAATATTAATGTGCCATGAGTTGATGATGTATGTGGTGCCAGAATGTTGTGTTCATAACATAATTGCAAGTGTGCCTTTTCTTGGGTGTGTGGTTGTAGGTTCCACTGAAGGTTGGCACAAAATGTAGCATCTTCCACCCAAGTTTAAGGGGAAGGTGGTTGGAAAAGGCATTGCAGGTGTCAATGATGCATCGAAGGGGTTTGGGAAAAGCTCTCTTGCTTGATTGTGTGGGCTAGGTAGGCAAATGGTCATGGTGACCAAGGTTTACAAGCCTAATGTCAAGTTCATGGTTGAAGAACTTGAACGAAACCCAAATGTTCAGACTTTGGATGAGGCATGTGTGTCCTCAATGGCCAACAAGACCTACATCCTACGGGAATGCAAGTGGTTGCAACATTAGTTAACACGATATAATTTGACATGGACAATTTTAAATTAGGTTGATTTATATAAATTTCGGACATCATAACCATGTTTCCATTTTTAGGTGTAGCACAAGTGGACTTATATTTGTGGGCTACATGACCATGTTATCATTTTATTGTTTTCAGTGTAAATGAACTTTTGAATGAATTTTCTTTGGAAAATTTCCTTCACATGTTTGGGTACAAGATGCATGACATTAGTTAAATAAAATGGACCTTTAACTTTTGACTAGTGGTGTAATGGTATAAGGCATGGTGGTGCACTCCACTTGAAAAATGCATGGGTAGTATTATAAGCTTACACCAGAAAATTGACCTGAATTTTTTTAATTGCCCAAAAATCAAATCCTTTAAAAATTTCCACAAATGCCTATTCCACTATTTCAAAAAAATTATTGCACTTGGCACACTCCACTTTGTAGTGGTTGCACTTAATTAACTTTTGACTTTTATTTCAATTATTTAATATTAATAAATAAATAAAAATTTGTGGCACATTCCACTGGAAGCATTCCACTTGGGGGCAATGTGACCTGTTCCACTTTCACATTCCACTCAAAATGCCCCATTCCACTTTGGGTTTTCCACTGTAATGGAATGTGAAGAGGAATATGACATGATTTGTTATAGTGTCCATGTCATTTTGTCAGCAATCAAGGATGCCATATGCATGAAAACTTCAAATGAATAAATAACGTCATTTTTCCTATTACTATGTCATCATCTACTTTAATCAAATGCACCACTAATATATGGCTACAATTTTTTCCACATAGGATTTGTTGTAATATCGTATGACTATAATCAATAATATCTAGTTGTTTAAAACATCTAATCATTGATTTCTTGGTTGCAAAGGACATAATTCTTCCTTCCAATCTTTTGGAGTTTTTTTCATTTTCCTTTATGAAACTAGCTTCCATAGATTTTAATGTCCATTTAGGGTTTAGGGTTTAGGGTCCTATTCCTAGGGGCAACACTCAAGGTAATTAACTTGACCTTGATCTACAAAAACCTCATTTAATTCTTCCCACATGATTGGCTCTCATTACCCAAATACAAAGAGACTTCAATCCCTTGGTTGCTTGACATAATGACCCCTCTTATCAAAATTCCAGGAGGTAGTAGGATGAGAAAAAAAAAGAAAAATAGGGTGCATTATTTTATTTTATTTCTTTTACAAGATTGTCCTTGTTAAAGGTCTTGCTCTTGGGCCATGCACATGAGAGGGTTGTTTGTTGGTTATGTAGCCCACAACCATATACCATGCAAATGTTTCCCACAAACCCCCACCGCCCCCCCACCACCAATTTTATTTCCCATGGGGTCATTTTGGGTTCACTTTTGCCTCATGGGGGTTATTCTAATTACATGACAAGATTGTAATTCTTATATCCCAATCATTTGGACCATTAACTTAAAAAGTAATTGGTTTTATAATTTAAGTATATGTATTTTTACTATGACTCTTTCTTTTTTTACAGAAGAATTTATGAGCTTTCCCATGCCTTGAAACACACCTTGGTGCACTAAATTTCAACATAGTTTTGGAATTTTTTATTAAAAAAATGAAATTCAACACTATTGATCATCTTCACAACAATGCACTGATTATTGGTCTTTGGTTTTGTTTTTCCTATTTAATTTTTTGAGCTTTCGCAATGCAAAAAACATTAATTATTATGTTTTAGAAACTTTTTTTGGTGTAAAGGTTTTTTTCTTTTTCTTACAAGGAACCACATTCTCAAAAGATATGGTGAAAAGAACCAAGGGCTAAAACACATTTTGACATCATTGAAAAGGGTGTTTGGCACACTACACAACAAATGTTGGATATAAAATATTTACAAACTTGTAAAACAACATTTTTAGGTTTTCAAATTTGATTGGAGCAATTGCACCCGTTCTTAAAATCATAAGTTAAAATGTTTGTGTGGGCTCTTTTACCAATTTCAAAGGTGCTGAAGGTTGTATTGTACAAATTGGCACATGGGAATCCCATAGAGTAAATAATAGAATATTTAAACAATGTTGGAACATCAACAATTTGGAAATACACATCTATGGTACACATGTGAAATACTTGCCAATTGTTTGGCATTTATATTCACACTCCTAGCACAAGTCAATTGTGTTTAGTCATAGAGAATTTTAAAGATGTCATCGGGGTGCAAAACATTATAGGTGTTATTGATAAGATTCCCATCTTTTTGTTTGAAAAACTAAATAGGAAAATCACTGCATCAATTGCAAATTTTTACAATCGCAAAAACTTTCTACAAGGGGTATGCAATTGTGATAATTTGTTTTGGAATGTTTTTGCATCACAACTTAGTGGAGTTGTTAATGGTCGTTCATTCAAATTAAGTAGTTTGTATAAGGAAATCAAGTATTAGGAAATTTTTATAGAGCATGTAATTGATTTTGGCGGAGTGCAAATATATCCTTGCTTGCTAGGTGATACCCATTACAAACATATTTGATGAAAAATTTCAAGGATAGATGTGACCTTGATAAGGTGTGATTTAACAATTTAATGAACAGTGGTCATGTGTTCATTGAAAATGCTTTTGGGAGTTTGAAAAAATGGTGGCACATTTTGAAGAATCTCAATTGTAGAATTGATAAAGGTGGCACATTGTTTTCTTCACAACTTTTTCCAATTAATGAACATGCCTAAGTTGATGGTGTGTGATGTTCAACAAAAAGGAGATCCTTGGTAAGCTTTCATGGCCAACGTGTTCTTATTTATGGAGAAGGTGATGTCGCAAAGGAGGCCAGTGAAGTGATACACAACATTTTACTTGCATCATGGTTGGAAACCCAATAGTTTGAATATTTACTTTATTACATGTAACATTATGTTTCATATAATGTTACATGATTATTGTGCCCATTTGGAAATAAAAAAATTATTTTATTTCATACCAAACTTCAAGTACAATGTTGTGTCATTTAACAAGTATTCAAAACACTAACATGAAATTTATTTTTTAATTCTTTTTTCATAGTAGCTTTCAATTTAAGAGTCCTAACAAAAAGAGTCAAATTGAGTCCCTGCAAAAAGAGTCATAATTTGAGCTTGTGCATTTAAAATTTTTTATGCAAGCTTATTAGTTCGTTTTGTAGCTTCTTTCTATGCTTCAACCTTAAGAATTTCAATTTGATTAAAAGACTTTAAAGCTTGACAGTATTACAACAAACGTTATTTGCACTTCTAGAATTCTTATGATGTTTTCTTGAAACAAATTTACCATCAACACCTTGTGGATGATAAACACATGTGCAAGGAGTATTGGGGACACATCTATACATGTTACATCAACAAACACCAATGATGTGTGCATGGGAGAAGATGCATCCTTTAGGGGTGGAAATTCTTTGCATTCAGGTTTATTGCGACGGTCAACATCTTCTGTAATTTGATGGGAATTACATGTTGGTGTTTCCATATCCTCCCTTCTTGGTAAATTATCCTTTGCAATGCCTACAAGGATTTGTGATCTATGTGATCAAACCAACACCACTTTAAAGGTATGCTTTTAGTGACTCCTTTTGCCTTCTTCTGTGCAATGTATTTTTTCTTGAGCTTCTCCCACTTGTCCTTGACTTGGGTGTGATTCAGTACCGGCTTGTATGAAAATGTCTTGGTGAACTTTGTTGCAATGTCTTGCCAATGAATTTATTTGAAATAGCCTTTGTGAATAGCCAAAAATTTCTCTCAAAGCATTGCAACAAAAAACTAGTTGCATCTCCATTCTAGTCACGACACTTGTTGATAATTTTTTCAACTTTTTTAGATTGGAGATATTGGACACAACACTAAGAAACATATGAGGCACTTGTGGGACCATAGCATTGTTGGACCTACCAGGTGGAGAATCCATAAGCAACTTGTTGAAAGAGAAAATTTGCATGTTTGTGCATTTGAAAATGAGTTGAGATATATCATTGTTTCTCCCTCTTTTGGTTAAGAAATGAACATTTAAAGATGTGCAAAAGACCTTAATTCATTCACTAATAAAAATCCCTTATGGCTCTTTGGAGGGAGTCATTTTGTCCTTAAATGCAAAGCTCTGGCCGAGCTGCAGTCCCTAGCTGTTCGTGTGGGGGAGCAATCAACTTTTCGTGGCTATGGCTTAGCTGCACAATCGTCACGTGTGACCTTCTGATACCAAAATCAAACATATCTGAGCTGTTTCCAGTCGTGCAAAACTGATAATGTCCCAAAAAGGCCTTCTAAAAAGTCACTTTAATAGACTAGTTCCCCCGTCGCCCCCCACCCCCCAAAAATACCTTTTGTAAACCCACTCCACTTTGGTGACTATTTATCTTCTTTTCTAAGAAAGTAACCTAGCATTACCGCTTATCACTATCTCTAGTAGCAAAAACACATGCACTTGCACCTCTATTCAAATAACTTGACAAAAGCACCGTTCTCCACCCAACACAAGAAGGCTCCTCCTCCTCTCTTCTACAACCTCCTCAACTTTTCTATAGTCTCTCCTCTCCTGCTTTTCTTTTGCCCTATTCTTTTTCTTATCTCCCCCTTGTGCTTTCCCTATGCACGTACAAGATCTCTTATGCACACTTGCGCTAACGTCAGCGCCTAGTTGCGACTACAAGTCCCCTCCAAAAGTCGGTGGTTGCTAACAGTATGCGACCCTGATTGTAATGAGTCGTGAAGCGCTGTGTCTGTGAGAAACCTTCGAGAATTGTGAAAAAGCAATACGGAAGAGTTTCATAACTTATACTTTGTCGTTAGAGACTGATGGATCCAACAACTGTGTTGTCTACGTTTCTGAATGTGAAGGCCATGGTGACCGACATATTGAAAGCCAGAGAGGAGCTGACCAAAATGCCGGATAAAACCAAATCGCTGCTAAATCTGGTGGACTGTGAGGACAAGTCGTTAGAGAAGCTGCGTCCTGCTGCAAGCGCTCTTGGAGGATCTGAAGCTGAAGCAGGCATGATTCAATCTCCAGATCAGGACAACAAAAACGAACTGCTGCGTCCGTTTCTTGATTCCCTTGGAGAAGAGCTTCTCCGAGCTCATGGCAAGCTGGAGAAGTTCCAACGAAAGTCTGATGATGTTGCAGCTAGAAATAAGGTGTGGGAGACAGGTAAAGCTTATTTCGGGCTGGGTGCTGCGAGACAGAACAAAAGAACCACAGAGATTTGTGATATCATCAGGAGCTTACTGTATAACCTAAATCTGGCCATACTTGTAGAAGATCACGGGATACTTGTCAGTGTGAACCAGATTGTTTCCCGTGGGATCATCAGTCTCCCGGTGGCCAGTCTCGTGCACCGTTTCATGATCTCGTCTCGAAGCTTCACCATTTGGCGTTGAGCTGTCTCGACGACGAGACCTGCTGCGTGGATGTGGAGATCGCTCCCAGCCACAACAGTGAGTTCCGGCCCCCTGGCGCAGAGGAGAGGAAAGGTCCAGTGACGGGCAGATCAGAAGAAAATCGGAGAGGCCCACGAGAGGGTGGCTATGAAATCTCCAATTTCACCAAGGTCCGGTTCCGAATTTCGGTGGTGGAAGAGCGGTTCGTCAATGTCATCATCTTCGACAATTGGCTAATGACGCCACCTGAACTCTTCTTTCCTAAGTCGACAGCTGCAAATGCGAAATTGACCTCGTAAACATCTTCCCTATGTCTGCAAGCCTTTTAACATCCTGTAGATATACAAACTTGATTGTCAATTGACATGAAGAAGGATTGAATTATGCAATAAGAACTATATGCGCCAGTAATTACTTTTATGTTTTAAATTTTGATTGCTTGCGCTGTCATACCGTGTCTTGTGGTTTGCCTATTTCTGCAGGTGTATTGTTCTTTGAATTCACCCATGTACAATTTGACTTGTTCCACTTGGCATCGGCAGAATAGATTCGTACTTCTTGTTCTGGGATCTTAATAGGGCTGACATAAGGTCATACGGTCACTACTTGATCACTACAGTTATGTTTGTTGACTAGCATTCTTTGGAATTGGATATGCAATACTCATGAACGGCAATTTCCTGACCATGTGGAATACAGGACAGATCCATTGAGCTTAAAGCTGGAGAAGAGTTCAACTCTAGGTATTGAAACAGTAGCTATGCAGAGCATCTATATGATCCTAAGCCCTGATCAACTGCAGTTAAAAGGTCAGAGAAACTTCTAATCAAGCTGTGAACTTTTGAATATATATATATATATGGATATGTGACTGGTTTTCTCCCTCTTTATACTGTGACCAACGAAGCCATTCCCTTTCCTCATATTGTTTGTCAAGTGACAAAGTTGAAGAAAGTGGGCAGAATGGTGCACTTAGTGCATGCTGGATGTTGAGAATGAACTCAATCTGTGAATGGAACAGAGGGAATAGTCTGGTCAGGAAAGGGCGTGCCCTGATTCTCACTTCTTGTGAAATGGTGATCCTTCAATCAGAATACATTCGGCACTTGACTCGGACTAACATGTGCTTGTTGTTGTTCTTGAATGTGCAATGATCACAGGTATTCTCCTGTGGGATACTGAATCTCTTGTTAAAAAGAAAAGAGAGCCACATTTCTCATGTACACTGTTTGACTTGTGACTGTAGATAATGCAAAGGTGTTTACTCTGGAGGACCTAAAACTGCACTTGGATAATGAGGACATCTGTGTAAAAGCATTTTCCATTTGACATCAAATAACTGCTGTTTGCACACAACCAATCACACCCTTGTCATCTCTATGGGTATGGCAGATCTGCTATTCTCAATTGGTTCCCTATTCCCATGTGGGCGCCAAGGGCATATATTGGGCTTGATTGCATAATTGAAGGGTGATACAAAGAATGCCATGGAAGTACCCCATGGAAGATCCTGTGTTTATGCATAACTTGAAAAGGCTGCTGGACCATGTGCTTATTGCATACAGCAATTGGAAGAGTAATATCATTGATGCCTTGGAAGTACCCCAAGGAAGATTCTGTGTTTATGCATTACTTGAAAAGGCTGCTGGACCATACGCTTGTAGCATAGACTAGTTTGAAGGGTGAATATTGTTGATGCCATGGAAGTGCCCCAATCCTGTGTTTATGCATAACTTGGAAAGACTGCTGGATAATATGCTTATATGAAATGTAATTCATCATGAGTTGGAATGAAATGGTGTGAAGCCCAAATGCTGTTAAATTCTCTGCCTGTTAGCCCAATGCTCTTGAGGATTGTTACTTAACAGTACAATTGAATACATTCATACATATTTCCTCCAAAACCAATGCACAAACGCTGATAGATTGGGAGCCTTTGACTAGATTAACATCTTAAACCATGATGAAAATGTGAAGGTGATGGAGTACATGTGTATGAATGTGGGACATTGTTCCAACATTCATCAAATCCCAACTAAATGCAAGGAACTGGGGAGGTCTGCTAGTCCATGTTAAACTAGTGGAAACACTCAATCGGACTGCAGGGCCACCCATCATGGGTTAGCATCTAGCACACCCATTGTCCTTTGAAGCAAGATCCACATCACAACCTGTTAGGGTCTGTGTTTGCTCCTGTCAAAGGGACATGCCAAACATGATACATCTTGTGGTGTGTTATTTCAATCCTGTAAGGCCCTACCAGAAATGTTCTAGTGTATTTGGAGGTAACATTAAAGGGCACAAATTCTAAGGTGTACATTTTGAAATGTTCACCCTTGTTTTTCAATTTTCCCAAGATACACAAAAGAGCTTTGAAAAGCACGTAGTGTGTACATGGAATTGGACCTGACTTTTGAATCAGGTAGGCCTAGAGGTTTTTGAATTGGAAAAAAATTGTTGTACTAAAACCAAAGGGTTTAAAATTGGAAGAACTGGGCTTAAACTTGCACTCAAAGAACCTCTGAAATTTTCAAGTGTCAAAATTCAGATTGCAGGTTCTTTAAAATGGAAGAACCACACAACATTGGTTCAAACATGAAGTTTGTGCCATTCTCAAACAAACAAATAAATATTAGTGCTGACACATGTGCAAATTGTCAATAAGGAAGTGACATGGAAGTTGATATGGCAACATTAACATTAGTCTAAGTTTTAGAGTTAAAGTTTGCTTCCTAGGAAAATGCGTGTTAACTAAAATCTTTGGAAAATGAAGATTTTAGTGTTTAACACCATCAATAACCTATCATGTCCAAATTCAAACTATTAATGCATTGGTAATTGTAAATTCTCCGTTGCTTCAAAAAAAATTCTTGCCCATTGGTTTTTGTTTTTTCCTACTTTCAATCCACACATGCCATCACCTCAATTCATATGTCCACCATCAAGCTCTACTATCATCATGAAATCTATTGTTAGAATTCTTCACACAAGGTTTGTTATTCATGCATTGTTGTGAACATGCATCTAAAGATTTATTATAGCATTTTATGCACAAACTCTATTGAGCATGCAAGATGATGCCAAATTAATGTTGTAAGAGACTTTGGAATTAAAAGGTTTTTCATCAAATAGATGATAAATGCATTATTACTATGAGAAATCATGTTTGTGACAACTAGATAGCCTTGCAACTAGAACTCCAAAACAATTAATATATAATTATGCTACAATTGCCCCATGGAAATACGAAAATTGAATTAATAAAATGTTAGGTTACAAAATCAAGGAGTTGTACAAAAATGCAAGTTAGTTGCAAATTGGACATCTATATAGTAAAATGTACACACCATATATAATTATAATTAATCATGTTTGACTTTGTTGGCAAGTTGAACTTTTAGCTGCATGTGACAACTACATTACAACTAAAATAAATGTAACACCCAATGAATGACTACTTTGCAACTAGTGTATGGCCTTGACACATATGATCATGCCACATGTATTTCATTTTCACCACTTATTAGATATGCCACTTTCAACTTGTTTGCAACTAGTTATTGATTACAATTCCCATTGATACAACTAGTTATGCCATTAGGTTGCCACTATAAGTACCATTTTTTCATTATTTTAAACATACATATGTATTTCCACTTTGTAATTTGCATTGTGTATCTCCACCATGCAATTTCCATTATGGATTTCCATTATGCAACATCATATTTAGCTCATGGATAATGACCAAACCACACTTGAATTACTATTCGACGTAGTGGTGTCAAACATGAACTTGCATGCACACATATTTTCTTCTATAATGAATGTGTTGTTATTGGGCAACATAATAGTTGGTTCTTTTTGGGAGTTTTATAAAATCATACATAAATTTTGTTCAATTCCACCATAACACTTTTGGGTTCCCATTGGCACACAAACAAGAATGTAATCCATGAACATGAATTTTCCATTGAACATCCACTACAATGGAAATGGATAGTTGAATCCACCCAAGATGTTGTTCCATGGTGGTGTTTCCCCTCAATAGCTAGTTGGAGTTTTTTTTTAAATTTAAAAAAATTGAATGTTGAAAGTTCTTGTTCTTATTCTTGAAGGTTAAACGTTCTTGTTCTTGTTCTTGAATGTTGAAAGTTCTTATTCTTCAAGGTTGAAAGTTCTTGTTCTTCAAGGTTGAAAGTTCTTGTTCTTGCTCTTGTAGGTTGAACATTCATTTTTGTTTTTGGAGGTTGAAGGTTCCGAATTTATGTTTTGTGAAATGTTTATTTGCGATAATAAATAAAAATGATTCGAAAAAATCTTTCAATTTTTTAAAAAGTTTATTTGTAAAGTGTGACTTATAATGATGAAATATTTGTGAAAGGTGAATTTTTTTTGATGAATATTATCTTGTGGCTTTTATTTTTGTGTTTAAACATTTGGATTTTTGAAGTGGAAGGTTGAATTGACATAAACTTAATATTTTCACACACATGTGCTATTTTTGTGCATTTATGATGGCTTTTGTTGCTCTTGTGTTATAAAGCCAAATTTTGATAATGGAAGAAAACACAATTAATTAAACATTTCGCAATCCTTATTTTTAAAAATGTAAATTAGCCATAATTTAAGCCTTAACATACTAAACCTAAAAATATTATTTATTTCAATAATCAATATGAACATGTTCTTTGAGTTTATTACAATGATATTGAATAATTTCTTGTTTAAAGTAGATTTAAATAAATTTCCCAAAAATGTACAATTAGAATTTATTTATTTTATAGGTTGTCTGAACAAATAAAATAGGCTTCAAGTCTAGATTAGATATTGGATTTTAAAATTTTGTTGGTTAATGCCCCTTTAAAATTTACTTATGCACTTTCAACTTTCAATGTAAAAATAATTAACATATCATTTTTTTAACATAAAATTTTTTTTGAACACAATTTCATTAGTTAATTTCAAAAATATTTTCTACCTACTTGTAGTACAATAATGTTTTTCAAAATTTGTATACAACATATGATAAAATCAATTTAAAATGGCACAATGGTTTGACAATGATTAAAAAGGTTTTGATTGTATGTTTTTGCATTTATGTGTAAAAATATGACTACAATTTCAAAAGATTACCTTTTACATACTATAATTGGTTGTGTTTTCACCCTAATATTTGAATCCATCAAAATTAAAGTTGTGCATACAATATAAAGTTTCTTCAAAAATAAAATGGTGGTTTGTTTTGAAAAATATAATCTTGAATAAAAGAGAATGCATATGTGATGTTGTATAATTTGGTTAGGTTACTAATAACCATGTCATTGAATGTGTTCTTTGTTGTGTAGTAATCCAAACCAATAAATGCAAGAAGACAAATTCCAAAACAACAAAGATGAAGTAATAAACCAAATATGGTGAATTCTAACTTCAATACTCTAAGTATGTAGTGCATTTTATTTTGAAAACCACCATTGTATAAAAGTGTAACTAACTATAATTTAGTTTGTATCAATGTTATGTATGTTGCATTTTAATGATAAAAAATTATGTTAGTGGCATTATAATTGTAAACTAGTTTTATTTAAGTTGAAAGGATGAACATTCAAATTCTTTTGCAATATTACAATGTTATGTATATGTTTTTTATCCCATTTCACATGTGACATTGAATATCATAATATGAAAAATTTCAAGTAGACAAGGTGGAATGAAGAAAATATGGTTTGGGCTCCATTTCAACAAATATATATATAAATTTATAAAAACATAATGTTTTAGATGACAATATTTGATTGTTGTGCTTCATCATCTTTGTGATGACCTTTGTATAGGTAGAGGATTTTTTTTGTTATAAATAGCTTGGGCAATATATTTAGGTTTATTGTCAAATTATACTTCAATAAATTTTCTAAAAATATATGCTTTTGTAATGCATATTCCAACCTTGAATGTTAATGCATACAATTTTAGATCCATTTCATGTTTATAATTAATGATGGAATGCAATTTTGCACTATTTATCATGTAATTTGGACAATCATGTGTGTAAAACCTTTATGCATTTACACTATAAGTTGTAGTTTAATTGTTTAGTACTACTAAAATCAACTATCATATAATTACATTGGAACCCATAAATAAATACTTAGGTGTAAATGACATCAATAGGCTTTGTTTTATCAATGGATGAATGAAAAACCATGCAAACATTAAATTCATTGATGGATGAATGAAAAATATGCAACATTAGGTTTTTTGATGGATGAATAAAAAATCACACAATCATTAGGTTCATTAGTGGATGAAATTGCTTAGTAGTTGTTCCACAATAATCACCTAGTTACCATTTGCAAATTGGATACATTATAGTTATACACAAGTACTTGTGCCAATGTGAGTTGTCACATAATTACAAATTAGTTGTAACCATTAATGTGTTTTTCGTCACACCTATAGTTGTAGGTGAGTTGCAATGGAAATCAACAAAATTCTTCATTGATGGATGGATGAAAAACAATGTCAACATGATGTTACAGTAATAGTTGCAAATTGGTTGCATTGCAATTGCACAATAGTTGTTCTTACACAATTGCAACTAAGTTACATGAATTGCATACATATATGGTTCCACATATGGTGATTTTGTTGCAATTCATGTAACTCATCCAATAGCACTCATTCTATAGAAATGAAATTTGTAATGAAATTGCAAGTGGTCATTGTAACTCAAAAACATAATCACAAGGCTAGTTGTAAGTCACCTTATTTTTCCTTGTGGGATCATACCCATTATAGCAAAAGTCCTACATATACTCATACCCATGTTTAAAATACATATTTAAAAAGCAACTAAAATCAACATGTGCTTAACTTCATACTTGAAAACAAGATTAACATTGTGAAAAACCAAAAGAAGTCAATTTTCAAATGTTATGCAAAACAAAGTACCAAAACCTCATAATAGCCTTGATTATGTTGATTATGAACTCCCTTCGACAATTATACACGATTGGAAAAAGAATCTAGCAAGTTGAAATGCCATTATTAGCTCGTAGTTGAACTTGATAACAACTTGTAATAGCTTGAAAGGTACCAAACCCAATAAGGAAATCCATTAAACATTCAACCCATAATGTGTGTAATATTCATTCTAGTCACATATTATCATGTAAAATGGAAAGGTTTCAAAGAAATAGAAGTTTTGAACATACATTCTCACAATAAGATCAAGGTGAATAATAACGTGATTTTGAAATTGTTATTCATGAAGGAAAGGTTGGAGAAAGTTTTTTTATCCTGCATGCTAGTAAGAATCATCACCATAGATAATTTCACCAATTTAAACCACTTCAAGAGTTGATGTTTCACAATCCCATTTAATGTAAATCATTTCAAAAGTCAATGGCTCACAATTCTGCTTGATGTAAACCTTTTCCAATAACCATGTAATAAAGTTGTAATTATGGGAAGGGAACAAGGCAATTGGATAGTTGTTTTGTAATGTCAATTTTGGAAAAGAAGATTACTTGTCAAGAAGGATAGGGTCCAATAGTGACCCAAAAAGCCTTTTAGACCTCTCCAAGGCCTTTCAACACCCAAAATGAACTTGAATTATGCCCGTGTGGCATGGAAAAATAATTTCAACTTCAAGAACTAGCCACTATTGAAAATAAATTATCTTAGTGGCATTCAACAACTCTTGGATATTACATTTGTAGTAACTTTAATACATTTTAAAAAATAAAATTTATAGTTTGAAGCCAATCCCCTTTGTTCACCATGCTCGTGACCTTAGTTATTGGATTAGTAATATGCAACAATATGTAAAGCTTACCTTCCACAAATAAAGTAGTGTAATCAACCTAAGAAGCATGTTGCTTACACTAGGTCAAACACAAAACATCATTAATTTTCTCAACAAGTTCAAGGAACAAAAGGAAATGTTGAGGGTTGTAACTTTTTCCATTATTGCAATACATAGTGATGAGGTCAACCTTTGCAAGTTTTAGGGCATAAATGAAGTCACAAATGATGGCATCCTTCTCTTGTGCAAACTTGGACAACCCTTGCATAATTTCTAGACAAGGTAAGATGCAAGCCAAACCTAGTAACATTTCTATATCACACAAGAGTTCATGGTTAGCTTTTGCATCTTCAATGTGGCCATTGTTTTCAACCATTTTCACCACTAGAAGCTTGTATTTAAAGAAAATTCTCTTGCATGGTAACACCAATATCCATTGTGTTTTGATGTTCTTCAATAGTTTGTTGCCCTTGAATTCCAAAAGTTCAATCAATCTATTAAACTCAATATGATGTTTAGGGAGGTGTGCAAAGTTCTTGTAATTCCAACAAGTTGGGTTTCAACCTTGGAAACCAACCTCAAAGAAATTAAAGTGGTGATGGTTGATTTGTGTGGTGTTGCCATGAAGTGCACTTCATTGAGATATGGTCACCTATTTTTAACCCTGAAATTTAGTGATTCCATCTACTCCAAAATAAGTGAGCTTTTGGGCTAGGTCAATGTCACTCCCACCTCCATCTAAAGAAATAATATTTTTTGTCAATTTACTAGAAATGGCTTTATCCACTTCCTACAAGTTCAGCAATATGAAAGCACACATTGAGTTGTCAATGATGTAAACATGTGTAAGCAACCAATCAATAACAATTGGTGTGCAAAACAACCTTGGTCTAGCTTCTAAAATACCTTTAGTGTTTTCAAGGGCAATTTTCTACCTTCAAAATCTAGAAAAAAGTTTGAACTCTTCCAAATCAATCATTGGATGACCTTGTTTGAGGAGATGCCGTAGTCCAACAAATTGCACATTTTTTTTTCTCGGCCTTGCCACCATTATGCAATTGTTCAACAATATTGATATGCCATCTAATTCCATAGACCTTTTCATATTTCACATGATAATTAGGACACACAAATATTCCTCAATTGTAACTCTCGATCTAGCAACAACACACTTTATAAGGCTTTACTGTTTGATCGATGAGTTCACTTTAGACACCAACAAATTTTCTCTCCCTTCAATCTGTGAACAAATTTTAAGCCTCACCATTTTTCCTTATTCATTGCAGGGGGCAATTGTGATTTTGTGTCACACAAAATAGAAGGCAAATAAAGTTTTTTCAGCCCTAATTTCACTTGGTCAAGTTGCGCAGGCCTGTAAGAATTCACCACAGTGCGAATTTTTTTCTAAAAGAAGAAAAACACAGGCCAGGGCTTGATGAGTTCAAATCCTTCCACAGGTCTACCTAAATGTGGAACCACCAGATCTTTTATTTGTAAAATATGTGATACTATCCAGATTTAAAGCATGTAGCTATCTCAAATTGGGCACATGTGTGAAAGATATTAATTAGTTGGGGGAGCCTCACAAGTCCAACCTTTTTTTTTTTTCGCAATGTGTTATTTTGATTGGCCCATCGCAAAAAAAAGTTGAAACTATGGAGGCTCCCCCAAAATAGAAGATTCTATTGAAAGATGGAGTTGCTCCCCCTTTGGCCCACCTATATAGGTGAGAAGGGGAGGACTTTGGGCAAAACATATGGGAATAAGTGAGGTGCTAAGGGGAACACCCTTGGGGAACACGTTGGGAACTTAAAGAACATATTGGGAACCTGATGGGAACCCATTGGGGACTTGAAGGGAACATAGAAGGAACATGTTGGGAACAAAGGAAAAATGAAAAAAATCCTCCCCTCACACACATTCAAAACTTAAATGAAAAAAATCAAGGCACCTTGAGTGCATGCTTCAGCCTACGCATTGGCTGCATGTATTCTTGGTTGTTATTGGTCACCATTTTTGGCCTAGGCTAATGGCAGGGGCAGAGATTGAACAAGGAAGAAAAGACAAAACCCCCCCCCCCCCCCCCCCCCAAACCAGGGCCCACCATGACTGCATGCTGAGCCGTCCCATTGGCTGCATGAAATTTCTATTTTCAAAACTGTTCGTCACCATTTTTGGCCTGGGCTAATGGCTGGATCAGTGATTTGGGGACATAGTAAGAACAAAACTTTTGTTCTAAGGCTGGATACAAGTTCTTTGGGATCAATTGGATCCTGCAGAAGATCTATGCCCCTCAAGTGACCAACTTGTTTGACAGGGGAGCCAGAGATTCAGAGAACGAATGCAAGCAGGTTCTTGTAGATGCAAGATTCAGTAAGTAGGCGAACTAGTGTGAGGCAGGTATGTGCCTGTTCTCTTGTGAACCATTGCAAAATGGACACGGTTAGACAATCTATAATTGCCGATTTGGAGCCTTCCGTGAAGCCCACTATCCTAATTTCTCCTTGGACAAACGCGCACCTTGATCCTCCCACCGCAGAATCACTGGCAAAATTTAAGATTGCACTCGCTGAATTGACTGGGTGTAAGAGGATGTTGCAGAAAGATGTATGTGGATCTTGGCTACTTTATAGAAAGGTCCAGGTGCTAGCTGCGCTGTAGCTTTATACAAGGCAGATGAATCGAATGGGCAAAGTACGAGGAAAGTCTGCTCTCGGGTTCACTTAGTGCACACGTTTTGCCGACGAAGAAAAGTGGGGCGATTTGGAAATTTCCGTGAACTTATTCATTTTTCCGACGGACATTAAAAGTAGCCAATTGTTGTGATCGTCCTGAACGATCCATAGGACATTTTCACTGGCACCTATCTACTATTGTTGTACTTGTTTACGTGCTGCTGTGTTGTGTGGCTGTGGCAGAAACATCCGGGTCCTGTACCGGGCACACAAACCAAGTGGCCGAGTTTTGAGGCAAGTGCAGTCGCTAACTTGTCACCAGGGAAATGTTTGCGCGTGTTTGTAGCACAAAGATAATGGGTACCAGTCATGCATCAGACTTTCTAGCTACAACAAAAGTCCGTATTCAATTATGGAGCTCCCTGAACAGGTGCCTGGGCCAGCCGATCGAGAGAGGGTACCCTAAACCCTAAACTTGACGAAATCTGTCTGAATCTGCCTGTGGATGCTCACCACCCTGAAAATTGGAAAAAAAACACTAGTGGGGGACATTCCCAAAATGTGAGGCCAAGCTCCCTTATCATTTTCTTGTATGCCCCTTGTTTTGAGTATGCCTCCACCCTAACCCTTTACCCTACACAAAAGGCCCTCCAATCAGTGGAGGAAAGAATATGCTGGTGCAAGGTACCCTCCGGTCACAGGGCTGGAGTGACCCAGGCCCCATGACTGCACCAGTTCCATTTGAGATGAACTAATATGTTCATCCCAGTTATTGAACCTCCCGCAGTCAGAAATGTCGAGTCAAAATTCTTTTTTCCTCATCCTCCAGTCAATTTTTTGTCACCTCGTATTACCCCTGCTCAACCAATTACCCCATTTACCCACCTACTCCCCTCATTTTGCAATGGCAAAATCTATATCTTTTCTCAACTAAACTTATAATTATTGGGAAAACCTATATCTCTTCTTGATTAAACTTTTCAAATTAAATATTATTTAAATAATATTTTATTTTAATTCTGAAAATTAAGTCAGATTTTATTTTATGCTTTTATTTAATTATATGTTCAAGTATGTTTATAACAAAACAAAATTAAAACTCAATTTTTTTGAACATCAAAATATATAATAAATTTTTTATAATATATCATATGTATATAAGATATAAAATGCATAACATATTATATATAAATTTTTAAACTAAGTACTATTTTATTTTGGGCTTCATTTGATAAAAATATAAAACATAGTATTCATCCATGAAAAAATATATTTTTTGATCCAATAGTTTTATCATATAAGATCACTTATATTTAATATATGACAATTTTTATTTATTCTAAATATATTAATAAAAATATTTGTGAATAAAATGAATATAATATAAAAGTTATCTATCATTTATAATAATTTATTAATTTATTAATATTTTCATATTCATATTATAATATAAAAATTAACGTCTATTTATTTAATATACCATATTTAAATGTATTATATTTCTTAAATGCACTATGTAACATTGAATGGCTTTTAAAATAACATTATTATATGTTCATACATCATATTTTACAAACTATTTTTATTAAATTTCACATTTAAAATATACTATGTAATAAAAAATAAATCATATTTTTAATATTTTCTTTCATTTGGACAAAGTATGAAAAGATAATGATGGTTAAAGAAAAAAAAATGTATTGTTGGAATGTGTTGAAATGCAATATTTACATGCAATTTTTTTTTGTAAATTTTGGGAAAAAAATTCAGAATGAAATTTAAATCATTTCATTTGGACATAATATGAGAAAGATATTACTAATTTAAATTGACTTTTGGAAAAAATTTAGTTGCATTCAATTTATAATTAAAGTGCAAGTAAAAGGTTTAACCCATATGTTTTCTCTTTGAATCTCATCTCACAAGCTATATAATGCACATGTTTTCCATTGATTATTCACACAAAAATGCATATGCCAATTTGACATTAATGAAGAAATGGTTGACCTTAAATGGAAATTGTGACATGAATGAAATATTTTTTGTCTATTCAATCCATCTACATTTTCCCTTTCCTACCTATTTGCCTACCTACGCAAGTAAGTAGGTGTTAGTTTTTTACATACCTAGGTAGATGGGTTCAAATTTTTTTTAAACCTTCAATTTAAAAAAATTTAATGAATGAAATAATTCGAATTAAATAATTAATGTAAAATTATCTGGATTGAATAATTAATATTAAATAATCAAAATATTTTTAAAAAATTAGTTGTTCATATGTTAGTGAATCTACTCATGAATTTATTTTTCCATATCAACTTGTCAGTGATCACTAAACAATTGACAAATTTGCTAAGAATTCACTAGAATTAAAATTCACTTAATTCCTTACAAAACCTAGTGAATTCATTAGTGAATTTGGATTTTTTATGTACTAATAACACCATACTAATTCAAATAATTAATGTATAATAATTTAAGGCTAGTGAGCAAGCTTTCTCATATTGCATGGAATTTCACATATTACATGGGATACAATGATTTTTGTTGTGATATATGAAAGTATTGCTCATGCCATAACCTTTCTAATGAAGGATTTGCCATTTTAGTGTAGGTATTATCTTTTTTGTTGTTCTCATAGTGAAGACTTTCTTTAATGCATATAAGTAATGTAGCATGGGGTTATAGATTCAAATATTGCCAATGAATTCATTTTCACAACAAGGAAGTGCATTTTTGGATGAAGGTAATGCAATATCCACACATTTCAAAATATGATGAGAAAATTTGTTTTGTTGGTGTATGCAATGAATAATCACAATTGAGTGCATAGGAATTACATTCACCGATACTTGACATTTGTATTGGATATTGATAATGTAGGTATTATAGTTTTTAAAACTTTTTAGTAACCCTAACCTATGTGATGGAAGGGCAAGTATTTGTAATACCTACATATTAAAACCTTTGGGTAAAACCAAACTAAAAGGAGCCAATTTTAGCATAACCAATCCTTGGTTTTGATGTTTATAAGTCTCATAAAATAGATTAATGTTGAAAATATATGTTGTATTTATGTGAAGCTCTTTTTAATATACTAATTTAGCATCTAGTTAAAATTAAAAGTAATCCAATAAATATAAAATACCTTTCAGCACATTTTAAAGCCTGTAACCAGTGCTTTTCAACACCATGAAATAGTGTAAAATCATTGTTTAAACATCATTGTTTAACTTATAGACATTACATGGACTTGGTGTTTTTGCATTTCAATTCCAATGGGACCCCAATTTTATTATGAAGGTACTATAAAATCTAGGTCCATTTTCATTCAAGCTCCACCATAATGTGATTGGTCCATTATATGTAATACCTTCATTTTTCGTTTTTGACGTTGTGATGAAAAATATTTAAAAGAAGAAATAAAATAAAATTGTGTAATACTCCCATTTGACGCATAGAATGTTGGCTAGATTTTTTTATGTTTCACATAATACCCAAATGTTGGGCATAAAATATGCATATTTAATGATAAACAAAAAATAACAAAGATAGTTTTGAATTTGTTTTAAAAAATTTAAAATAAAAAAAAAATTGATTATGAAGATAAAATAGACAAAAAAAAATTTTAAACAAGAAAAAAGATAAAGAAAATTTTAGAACAAGAAAAAAAAGTACAAGAAATTAGAAAAAATAATCTAAAAAAAGCAAAACAACATTTCAAAATTATTTTTTCTCATTTCAATCACAAATGGCAATGTTTTTATATGTGGGTATTGCATGTTGGTATTAAATCTTCAACTATTATTAGTCTTTGCCATAATAGGCAATATCTATATGTTACCCATACAATAGGTGTTAGTTTTGAGAACTCCAAACCATTACAAACATGGTGTTAAAACTTAAAGTTGACACAAATATTGAAATGCCCAGAACCTAAACCTTCAACCTTTATATGGAAATTTAATTCTCTTTTTAAAATCATATGTTTAACATTTATTTTCTTATGATTTAAGTGATTGAATTGAATAATAATTAAAAATTAAAAATTTTAATCTATTTAATTATTTATTCTAACTAAAATCAACATTATTTTTTATGTCCTTGATTGATTTCTATAAAAAAACACATTGAAGTTCATTTTACACCTTGTGGATTTCATTATTATTTTTTCCTCTATAAAAGTAGAGGTTTAACTATGAAATAAAGATGTCTACCCAAAATAGAAAGGTTTTGTTGAAAGGTATAGATTTAGCCTAAAAGATATAAAAGAATTATTGGGAGGTAAAAGTTTAGCCAACAAATAGAAATGTTTTGCTGAAAGGTCGAGGTTTAGTTAAAAAAAGATATAGGTTTTGCCATGAAACAACATTTGCATGGTTCCTTGAGACAAATGGATATTTTTCATTCATAGGATGCAAATTTTCTTCAAGTTTTCATTCAACATGCAACTTATCATCCATACAATGCATACGTTTATATATCAACTTTTCATCCATATTTTGCAGCATTTTTTTTCAATTTTTCATTGTCAAATGTTGCATAATTTAGATGAAACATTACAAAATGGATGAAGTATTGTGCACTTTTACAGATTTTTCATTGAACAACTTGTTCAAGGGGCTTCCAAGTCCTCCCTCCTCAGGGAAGTTGCAACTCCTTTATCTTCTTGTGACAACTAGCTTGAGGAAATTACTCAAAGATTACATCCTCTATTTCATCTGTCCATAAAACTAAATGTTTTTGCAAAAATAATTCTATCCTAGAGCTTTGAGGTGAAGGTAGAACTTTTAATCACTGCATCACATTTTTATCCCTTGAAAGAATTGTGCATGAAAAATACTTAATGCATTAATCATAGTTCGGGCACAATAATAAAAAAATTGATTACTTTTCTTACTGAACACGATCTTGGAACTGTATTGAGCTTGGTGCTGCATTTAATATATGAGTCCTGTTTAGTGGTTGTTGTAAATTGCTTTTCAGGTGTTGTACATCAAATGGAACTAGAAATTTTTTGGCAAATATTTATGTAAGGATAGCAGACTTGTCCTGACGTTTGCCAAGGATTTCAAACATACACCCATACTTCATCCTCCTGCCATTAGCATAGACCAAAAGGTTACAAAGAACACAACTAGCCCAAAAAAAATCTTCCAGCCAATGAAGTGAGCTAGCATGCACTCAAGGGGCCAATGTTATTTTTTGGGGAGAGTGAGGGTGTGGTTTTTTGATGTTGTCAATATGTTCCCATCAAGTTCTCAATGGGTTCTCAACATGTTCCCCAAGTTCCTATTGTGTTCCCCAATAGCTCCTCACTTAATCCCCTTAAGTTCTACACTTGCAAAACTCAGTAAGACCAACATCTTGGAAAATTGATTAATTGTTTTATGATGGGCCAATGAAGGTAGTGATTTCTCATTTGAAGCACTGCACAGTGCACATGGTTATACTATAGTTGTAAAATTGTCAAGTTGAAGCCTTCCATGAAACCTGTAAGTCCTTTCTCTGACAAACTCTTGTCGTTGTCCTTGGACGGACTCCCCACGCAGCGTCACTGTTAAAAATAAAGATTGCACTTGCTGAATTGAGCGGTAGTAAGAAAATGTAGCAGAATGAAGTATGTGGGTTCTAGCTTTGTTGCAGCTTCATTTAAGGCAGATAAATTAAATGACCAAAGTGCGAGGCAAGTGTGTTCTCATCTTCACTTGGTGCACGCGGTTTGCCAACAAAGAAAAGTGAGACAATTTGCAAACTTCCGTGAAATTATTGATTTCTCCGACGGACACTAAAATGAGCCTGTTGTTGTGATTGTCCTGAACAATCCATAGGCATTTATTCACTGGGGTCGAGTCTTAAGTGTGTAGGTCTTGAGTATAAGCCTTGATATAGGGATATGGGACGTGAGTTTAAGGACCTGGCTCCAAGCTCACACAGCTGCAATTTTTTCTCCTCACTTTACACTATCTACATTTTACACTCTCTACATGTGAGTTTGTTTTGCTTTCCTGCTTCCCATTACCTTCCTGAGACTTTTTTTTGTTTTTCACACTTGATCTGAGTTTTACCATGAAATTTCTTTCCTTCTGACCTTTTTTTTCCCCCCCTGCTCCCTACTCGTCCTGAGTTTCATGGTGAAAATTAGAGATCAACTTATGGAGTTTAGTAATTTGAAGCAAAAAGGGACCAAAGGGATGTGTCCTCTTCAAGAAAATCAAGACTCTAAGAAAATTTGTTTGCCAAAAATGTTAATATTTACACTTTAAAAATTGCACCCGGACTCACTTTGAAATCAGGACTAGCAAGTTTCACAAAGCTTAGAGTCATCAACTTGACAAACCAACAATCTAAATCATCTGACACAACCTTGAAATTTCAAGGTGGGTTTTAATTTTTTAAAAATATTCCTTAGACCCACGTTGAGTCATCAGTTTCATAAAAAGCACTAGACCCAGAACTAACAATTACTCCCAAAATATTCCAACTTGTCCAAACACTAGTAATGACATATTGCACAACTATCAAATTACGATAAACATCCCTTTTACTTAATATTAAAGTGGATGAAACATGAAACCTTAAATTGTAGGCTGCATTTGTGTTATGAACCATTGCTTTATCATATCTGGCTTATTAACATGAATGTGTGCCACAAATTGTGTAAGTTAAATCTTCTTCCACCCTTGTGACTATTGGAAAGATTCAATGTTGGGTTTCACCTCCACATCAAATTCTGGTGCTTTGATCTCATACTTCACCCTTTTAGAATTCAGTATCTCTACAAATAGTGCATAATCTAGAATTAGAGCATTAACATGGACTTGAGGGAAAAAAAAATGCAAAATTTTCTGTCCTTGCAGCTCTCTCTTATGATGTACATGCCATGTTCATCCTGAATGAATGAAGCCCAAGATTTCTCCTATCTTTCAGTCCTAGAAATGGATGAAATTATTGAAGTTGGCAATGTAAGGAAGCTCAATTGACCATACAAAATGGAATTGAAACAAGGTTAAATGGAGATTTGGTAAATTTCAGTGTTGGTACATTCTTGGTTTTTACAAGAATTGTTGGGTCCAAGTTTAAAGTTTTATGAAAAGAATGAAAGACCTTTTAGTTCTGGGTTTAAAGAATATTCTCAAAAAAAAAAACATCACCAGTTTTATGGTCGAGTCAAATTTTCTTAATCCATGATTCTAGGCACAAGAGGACCAACCTTTATAAGAACTTACGATTCTGAGTTTAAGCCAAGGCCAGTTCTGTCTTATTCCTGTGAACAATTTTCAAGTTAATTTCTAAGAGTTTTTGAATTTTTTGAATTTTGGTGTTCCCAAAGTGTACCCAAATATGTTCTCAAGGGCAATAATAAGGACAAGGTAAGGAACGTCACAACATATTTGTGTAAAGGCCATTTTAATGTTGCCATCAATCAGTGATGCCCTTATATATTAAAGTTAACCTTAGAACCAAGAACCTTAGAACTCATAGATACCCTAAAACTTAGGAACCTTAAATCCTATCTAATCCTAAGATCATAACCTTACATATCCTATGATATGGACCCTTAAAAAAAACACCCTTAATACCCATTGGGTGTGGCTCTTGATTGGGTTTGGGACCCATCGATTATCAATTTCATTCTCAAAGCGTTACCCCAATTATCAATATGCTCAATGTTTTTTGGGGTTTCGGGTTATAAGGTAGGCTAAATAATGATATTTCTCCTTTCAATGACTAGGCTTAAGGTTATTTTTATTCAACTTTTAGTTTATTTTCACAAGCATTTGACAAAAATTATCACAGTCCAGATATTAAAATATGTGTTTGATTCTTGTGATGAATGAAATCATAAGGTCTGAAGAAAAATTTAACTAAAATTTGTACAATATAGCATTTTTTTAAAAAACAGTAAAACAAATCTGAATCTATCTCAAAAGACATGAACTTCCTAATCTATTTATTCTGCTCCAAATATCCAGGATGTTGGTCAGGTCATGGTTTCGATTCCCAATCCAGATAAAGAGACTTGGATTCATGGATTCAAACTCCTGAAGTTCAATCTTCCACCAATCACGTTTTACCAGTCTTTTTTGTTTTGTTCGCTTTTTTAGTGGCAGTCATCCATAAGAAGATTTAGTCAAATTTGAATAAAAATGCAATATGAAAGTAAATTTTTTCTAAGCATTGTTTTTAAAGCATAGTTCTACATTGTTGGTTACCTACGCACAGAATGTAACATGGAAAATGTGACTATTTTTTTTCTTGTTCGAAGTTTGGCAATTGAAAGACTCTAAAATCACTTTCTTTCATTTCTTACTTTGAAACTAGTGGTAACCCTGTGCATAATGCACAGGTGTTTTAATTCCCAAAGCGTTCCGGAGAGGGAGGGAAGGTCGGTCAGGCAGCGCTTTTGGCACCTAGATTTTGGAGTCCGTTGTGTAGTAGTAATTCGTCGATTAAGATGTCAGTCAACGTTCTGGATCCCGACACGTGGTTAGTTAGTCACCCTAGGTACCCGTATCTTTCTCTCTACCTAATAATGACTCTACAGGAAAAGTCGCAGTTTGGAACTTGAAAATTTACCAAAAGGAAAAAAGGTTGCAGTTTTAATTGGGACCTGAAAATTTACCAAAAGGTTGAGCCGTTGCAGTTTTAATTGGGACTTGAAAATTTACCAAAAGGTTGAGCCATAGTCAGTTTTAATTGGAACCTGGGAAATTTACCAAAAGGAGAAGTCGCAGTCAATTTTAATTGGCACCTGAAAATGTACTAAAAGGAAAAGTCGCAATCAATTTTAATTGGCACCTGAAAATTTCACAGCAGTTACTAGAGTCACTGTCACAGACAAACAGACGAACGGACTAAGTGAATTAATATATATGATGTGGAAGGGAAAAAACAACGCCAATTTTTCACTTTTTTGGTAAAAAGTCCACATAAACAAAGAGCTGCACTAACCAATAACCAATAACCCTAATAACCAATAGATGGCCAACCAATATAAGCTATCCAACAACACCAAAAAAAAAGAAAAAAGAAAAAAAGCTGATATAAAGTTCTAGTTCACTTATTTGAAGCATCAACTAAGTCTATCACTAATGGCACAACAATTTGATTCTAATGTAGGCTGCCTGAAACAAAAAATTGGAAATAATTCTATTCCAACACTACAATTGATACATAAAAATGGTTAAACATCCGTTGATTGATTCAAGAATACCGCCAAGTTGGAATTGTAGACAAAATGCACACAGCAAGAAAAATTGTGTGAACAAATTAAATCCTTAGATTCTAAATAAATAAGTTAGATAAAGTGAATCCATTCCAAACAGTTATCTACCAAAGAATTCAACAAAAGAAGGTAACAATATGATAACAGTACACATATGTACAACTAACATTCTACGTCATATAATAAACTTTGATGATATGTAACAGTAAACCAATACATATGTAAACTTTGCACAACCCAAATTGGAATGAAAGAGCAAAATGTCATGTAAAATACAATGACACACAATACAACATGAAACTAAAAGTTTTTAAAGGGTTCCAATGCACCTACCAATGTTGGGGTGGGGGTCTTGTAAATTTGCAGAAAATATGTTTAGCTCATGTGCAGTTGCCCACAGACAACCTCCAAGTTGAATTTACACATAATAATTTAGGTGCACCTTCCCAACCACACTCTGGTGTGGGCCAGCTCATTGTCTGGACTATGGAGATTGGTGTTTATAAGCCCTTGTGAATTAGCACTTGGAATAATGGGTTCAAGAAACTTTGCCCTTTGGCCGACCATATTCTAGAATCTTCAAATTCCCTAGCTGGTTTTTTCTGGATATATGGAATCTTCAAATTTCCTAGCTGGTTTTTTCTGGATATATGGAATCTTCAAATTCCCTAGCTGGTTTTTTCTGGATACGGTTTTGATATTAATAGTGTTTTTGGTTTCTTGCTACAGCATTCTAATGTTTGATCTAGGTCCAGGACAGGAATCTTCTTCCTCTGAACTCAGAACCCCCTCACAGATTTGGGTGCATGCAATTGCAAAGGTACCCGCGTACCTACCCATGTTACCCCAGTTCCAGGTATTTGAAAAACTCAGAATCAAAGAACCATTAGTATGGGTTATTTCAAACCCCTAAAAAAACTATCAGGTTTTGTAAACAAAAAAGCTACAAAGAACCATCAGTTTTGTGGGAGGAGGTTATTTGACTTGATCAAAATTTTGAGAACCACAGTTATAGATCAGAACCAGGTTATTTGATATTTTGATAACTACATTTTTATACCATAAACGGTTATTTGTTTGTGAGAACCCTGCCTAGTAATCCTAATAACCGTCTTACACCCCGAGGGGGTTTGTTGCGGTTTCTAGTAACCACCCAACACTGGTACCTAGTATCTGCATATATTTGCATTTTGATGTTGTCTCCAAGATGCCCACCCCCCTCCAATTTAGCTGGTATTCTAGAGCTGCTTTTCCCTTGTCTCCATCGCACACTGACTTTCTGACAGACGTTCCATAGAAGAGATGGTTCTTATCTTCTTGTCCACAAACTTTTCTGAGTGAATTGGGTGCTGGAAGTCAAGTGGGCCTCCTACTTAGGAGTTCATCATTCATCGTGAACAGCAACTAGTTAGTGATCTCAATGTACTAACTACCTAGCTCCCCAAGACTGACACTAAAAACTCTCTGGTTTTCTCTACAACAAAGACAAGCCTTGGCTCATGACATTGTGAAATAAAACTTTGTGATTTCATCCATTACAATCTAAGACATGTGTTATTATTGTGGCACATATTATATTAATATTACAAGTTGCCATTAATTTCTGACACATATTACTGTTAGGTAAAATTAATATATTATGACACACTGTACACTAATATTATAGTTTGAAACTAATATTAGTGTAATGTGTTTCATTATAAATAAAACATATTTTAGATTGTAATGGATGAAACTACAAGGGTACCTCACACATGGGTAATGAGACATGGCCTACTGCTGTAAGAAAAATCATATCCTACTGTAGTGTGATCAGACTTTGTTGTGTGCGGAATCTCTAGTATGTAGATTTGCCATAAGAGTGTAACATTTTGTGATTTAGTTGTATGGTTTGTGCATGAGGGCATTGCAACCCATTTAGATTTCAGGGAACAAAAGAAACCCTGAAGTCGTTTGACTGCCCAAGTGGGGAAATATGTGGGATTGTCAGAAGATGTGGAGTCTGGACTGGAAGCACTTCATGCTGACTGCCTGAAATTTGCAAGGAAAAGAAGAAACAACCCACATGACAATGTTTCGCACACGGCATTAAATTACTACTACCAATATATATATTGAACGAATTTTGAAAGAGAAAATGGGACATCTTCTTGGGAGTAAGTCTGAAATCCAATTTTCGTTCAAAATTGATTTTATTTAATTTTATTGAATTTCTAATGACAAAAGTTTCTCAAATTTCAATATCCCCCTCCACCTTATGTCTAAAAGTTCCAAAATCACCTTCTAAGAAATCACACACATCAAGGGCTTACCAACAATATCAAGAGTGTGCCCCAATTTCCATTAAAATTTTGTTTTTAATGTTGTTGATTTTTTTTAAATGATTTAATATCCAATAACTCTTGCATCATATGTGTAAACATTATGAAAGCACCTAACCACACCATACCCATGGACAGCTTTCCAACAATACAAAGAGTTCAATGAAAAGTGCTATTGTTTAGGAGATCTCAACTTGACTAACAAACAAAACAAAGTGCAAAACGGTAATGGGCAAGAACTATATCTCTAAATAGCTATTAATCAGAGAACTATTATTTCACTTAAGATAACTAAGAAAACAAATTTAGAAGGCCAAATCCAATAATACTATTGGCTTTACAAGAAATCTTTAATCCTACACAAGCCCATTCTACTCCTAAACATTGAGAATATGATCCTTTTTTACCATCTCCATTAGTCATCTAAAATTCTCACAAACCTATCAAACCTTATTAGATTTAGTTCAATTAAGTAAGAAAAAAAAATTAGACTACCAATCCAGCAATTTCATTAATTATAACATTCTTTCTTCACACCTACATACAAGCCTATTCAAGGGCCTTTGTATATTAATATTAGTGAATATTAATATACTAATATTATAACCCTTATCCATATAGAGAGTCAAGACAAAATATAATTATAACAAGGGGAGAATTCTCTCCATTTCAATTTGGGATCTAATAATGCAATAAATGCAAATAACAATGGTTCATATTTTGCCAAATAAAACACTCTCTAAAAGTTCATTTCTTAATGTCAAATTGGTGGTCATTATGAAGGGACTTAGTCATGATAATGTGTTCCAAAAAAATTGTAAGTTGTAATCATTGCTTAATTTTGTGTATTAACATTTTTAAAATCTCAAAAATATCCAAAATATACTTGCCATCATTTCCTCCAACTACAACACCACTCAGAGATTGAAATAATGGATGCAAGTGGTGATGAGATTTAAAAATCATAGGAAGTAATGATATTTTATCAAACTCCTATATAATTGCCACACCTTGTTCACAACCAATAAATGAAAACAATATACAAAGGTTTTCATATATTGGATCCAACATCAATGAAAACATATTATTTGTTTTTTGTTTTACATTGTTTTTAAAAAATGAAAGGAAAGAATTAAACATAGAACAAATATATTTTTGGGCTTGTCAAATGGTATCAAGGTAAATGTTTTGCCGATTTACAATGTTGTAGCAAAATGTAACATAGCATGTGCTTTATAACTCTAGACAATTGAGGGGTTAAAGGAGTGTGTAAAACTCCAACATGAAATTAAACAAGGTGCTAGTTCAAGTTCATGAACAAATTAATCTACACAAACCAAACAAGTTGGACAAAATAGGAGTCTAATGGTTGTAAAACTTAGTCATAGGCAACTTAAATTCACTTGATTCACCAACTTGGACCATTGGGAGGAGACACCACTCTTCTCCCTTATGATATACTTTCAATTGTGGTGGGGGTTAGATTGAAAACCTAAAAAATTAAGACTACCAAGCAAGATTTTTGAATATTGACAAGTTACAAGTCTCATTGTTTTGTGGGTTCATAACTCACACATATGAGCTTCAACTAAAAAATTTTAAAGGGAAAATTTATAGCCCTTAAAAAATATATTTTCAATGTCGTATCACATGTTTTATTCAAAGGCCATTTGACCCCTATTTATCAAGTTTTAGTGGTCAAAAGTTTAATTTCCAACTTGATTTTCAATCATTTTTTTTACCATATGTTGAGCCTTAAATCTTCAAATGAAAATTGTGAGCCCTCATTTCATATTTACAATTCAAGTCTTTCTAATGGTATAAAGAAAACCCATTTTGAACAAGGTTTTCCATTTAAAAACATGCACGAATAAAATACCCAAGGTGCAACCTTAGGTCAGCTAAATGCTTGAATAATTTCAAAAAATTGATGTATTAGTTTGGGATTGGCTAAATAGTGTTTAAGTGGTGATAAAATAAAGCTTTAAATTCTTTTTTAACAGTGGTTATGATGTTTGAAAAATGTTTCCCAATATTTTATACCTATTGGATTGCTTTCAAATTTATCCAAATGTTACATTGATATATTAAAACCATTGTTGTATAAATTTACTAAGCATCAATGAAACTTGGAAATAGAGATGATTTTAATAATTCAAACCTAAGTAATGGTTATATGTGAAGTGACTCCTTAATCCATAAATGTACCCATTTGCATTTTTTTCAAAAATATTTAGAACATTTTGGGACTTTAATTCTCAAAGTGATTCCTGCTTGAAAATGTTTATGACTCACCTTGTAAAAATGTGCATGAATCCTAAAACATTTTTTGACCTACATCCTTTATTTGTGCCCTTCACCTTGGTTGTGAACCCAATGTTAAGGTTGTGGCAAAAGGGCAAAAATATCATATTGTGCAAAAAACATCATATTACAATGGTAGAATAATGAATTAAATTTTGTTAAAATAAATAGAATATGCATTTGTTTAATTTTTTCAACTAGATTGGATATCAAAACTTGTAGAAAATTGTTTTCCCAAGGGAGAGATAACTTGAAAAGAATGTAAATGTGTTAAGGACACCACCATCACTCATCACTTGCATCATCATTTGCACCAAGATAGTCGCCTACATCATCATTTGCACTAACATAGTCGCTTACATCATTGTTTGCATAATCACTTGCACTAACATAGTCACTTGCATCATCGTTTACATTAACATAGTCACATGCATCATCGTTTGCATCATCACTTACATGGGTTTAAGTATGGTCACATGTACCCAAAATAATCATTTTATTCATGGTTGCATTTAAAAATGTAAAGAAATGTAAAAAATAAATTATGATTAAATTTGTACAATTGTGTTTTAAGTTTTTTCTTTTTATTTTTCTTGGTGTTTCAAATGTTTCCAAAGTTTATAATCATGTGTATATGGGTTACGATCACTTGTTAAAAATTGAT
>Ga0209611_10000770_pt1 | contig 50486 bp, 23 predicted proteins | sample S1TSphgellanicum_3_FD_187693 | JGI IMG/M metagenome (GOLD analysis project Ga0209611, IMG submission 187693) | Host-associated microbial communities from peat moss isolated from Minnesota, USA - S1T2_Fc - Sphagnum magellanicum MG (SPAdes) (version 2) | ecosystem: Host-associated > Plants > Peat... | reverse complement strand
TTTGGAGTTACAGCTTTGAATGTTTGGGTATGGGTCTAATTTTGGTCCAAGTTCCAAAACAATCACCTCACAAGAGTATTGTGGTGTTTGACCATGGGGTAAATTTGAACAATTCCAACATCAAATTTCAACAACATAGTTTGGTGGTGAGTCATTTGACCCAAGATTCAAAGAGACACCAACTATACAAAGCAACAAAGTGTTTGGTTATGACGGTGAGCTTGGCCTTTAAAAGGCATGGAGGTGATCATTAATGGCCAAAAGACCTTAATAGGAGTACAATGTAAAAAATATAACAATGTAATTAAACAACCCCAACACACTAGGACCTTTGGATCTTGCAAATAAAGAGTTTTATTACAAATAAGGACTCAAATGGGCACTTTGCATTCCCACCAAAACATCCAAAACAATATGAAAGGTCATGAGCAAATAAATTATCAAAGGAGAAATTTTTAATCTTAGATTGAAATCTCAAGTATGTCATCCTTACCAACTTAGGTAGAAGAGGGTTTCAAAACATTTTTAAAAATCTTGCTTCCTACATATGAAGTGAAACCATACAAGCCATAAGTTTTACAACCAATTCTAAATATCAAACAAGTAATATAATAGGACACAACTTAGAGTTGTAGAAGTTTGTAATAGAAATAAAGTATGGAGAAGAACTAAAATCAAGTTAAAAGCTGGACCTAATGTTCCAAAAACAAGAGTAAATATAAAACATGCAAATGAGCCAAGATCAAGTGAGAAATTAGAAGTAAGGTTTAAAAAAAAACAATAATAAAATAGGAAAAAGAGGAAAGGTCAAGTTTGAATTACACCTAAAAATACAACAAAAGGGAAATCAAGTGGGGACTAAAATTATAAACATAATTTACAATGAAAAGTTCAAGCAATATGTGTATTACCATTGGATCCAACATTCTTTAATGCCTAACTCTACACCTCCTTGGGGAGACTTTGTAAACTTTTACACTTTAATATGTTATAATCTAGCACTAGAAGATTATGCACAATAAACATATCCTAACCTTATTGAGTTTTTATATTTGTGCAATATGTATAAGAAAGAGAAAGGTATCCCACTCATTGGGTCATAATGCACACCATCCACCTACTAGAGGTTTTGGCTTAGGCCAAGGGCTAAACAATAATCATGACTTTGAATGTCTTTCGCAAAAGACGCTCAAACATGCTAGACCAACAAGCATTGGAAAAAAAAATGTGCCACCTCAACCTACATCAAAACCAAACCGCAAAGGACCATCAATTAATACGGTTGTAACAACAAACAACAAAGAAAAATGGATAGATCAAACCTTAGAAGGAACCATGGATGTAATTGAAAAAGGTGCATGTTCATTGAAAGCAACAAGTGGATCATGGAACATACTAGTGACCTTCTTTTTAAACCATCTAATTTTTGAAAAAACCAGATCATGAAAACATAGGCCAACGAGGGTTTTAACAAATGAAGAAGATGTAACAATAATTTAGCACATATTTTGGTTATGCAAAAATGTGGTTTGTCAATTACCTTACAACATTTGAAATTGAAAGTTGTTAAGCTTACACAAATAAGGTTTAGCCCATTTTGGAATGGCGTACTAGGGAGTAGTTGGTAGTAACACTAAAAGAAATTTTGTCCTTTGCAACTAAGAAATCAATGACTAGATGTTTTAAACTACATAATTGATTGTAATCATAGGACATTACTTCAAATCCTATGTGAAAAAAATTGTAGTCATATATTAGTGATGCATTTGACTAGTTGATGATGAGGCGATAATAAGAAAATGACATCATTTTTTCATTGCAAGTTTTCATCCATGTAGCATCCAAGATTGATGACAAAATAACATAGATTATCATTTGAAAATATGACTAGGATAAAGTCATTTCAAATATGACTAAAGAATAACTATGAAAATGATGTCATTACAAAAACAATGTGTTTATCCAATTATTTTACAAAGATTCAAAAACGACTATTAGTAATTTAATATGAGTACAAATAAACATAACAAACTACAACATGTAAGAAATTAATCTTGATTAATATTATACATATAAGTAATATTAAAACCTTTATTACATTTTTCTTAAATATACTTGAAATATAATCCATTTCAAATATTCAATGTGACTAAATTAAATATTATACATTGAAACAAAATTTAATGGTAAAATTATTTTTTAAATATTTTAATTAGAAAATAAAATAGAAGTGTAAGATGTGGGAAATGTATAATTTATTTTTACATCAAATTTTTATCATAAATTTAAATAAAATTTTATATAACATATATATTAAAATAAATTATTTTATTTTACAGGCGTAAAATGAATAAAATTTATAATTTCTGAAATTTAATTAATATTAAAATATTAAATAATTAATATTCAAGTTAAAATAACATATTTAGATTAAATTTATACCTAATATGACTAATATTAAAAATTTATATATATAATTGATTTGATCCATTAATAATAATAAAATGTGGATAAATTATATGGATTCATATGTCTCAATTAAAATTTATTAGTAAAATTATGATACATTGAAAGAAAAATTGTATAATATAAATTCCTAAACCAATGAAGGTTTTAAATATGAAAAATATATTTTATTTATTCATGTATTAGCCATAAAAGGTTTTTCATTTACAAATCATGTTTCCAAAATATGGTCATTGAAATGTTATTCAATAACAAAATTCAAATAAATTTATTTTGAACTAAATTTACATTTTTAAAAAATTGATTATATAGTTGTGTACATTGTTGACTTGGAAATTAATGAATTATTTTTTCAATTTTTTCATTTGGACAAATTATCAATAAGATATGAATTATTAAATTTGAAGCTTTGTGTAATGTTTAAATGAAGTATGGTCTAAATCGAATAAATATTAAATTATTTACAGAACAAGTGAAGTGGTTTGGTGGTAAAGGAATTGAATTCTGTCCTTGGGTTCCAAGGATCAAACTTCATAAATGAAATTTGTTGTGGTCAATATTGGAATATTGATTGAAATATTCCATACTTACTTAGATTACCTAGATTAAGTAATTACCTAGGTGAGCTTAAATAAACAAATTAACTGGTTTATATACCCAATTAAATTAAGTTTTTAACTTAGCTTAAGTTGTGACCCATGTCAACATTGATAGGATGAAATTTAATGAAATTTTAAAAATTGAAATAAATATTTTTAATTATTTATATTATATATAATAAATATATGATACAAAATTTATAAATTAAAAAAAATAATGTTCCCCAAGTTTTTGGGTCCAATTTGTAATAATAAAAAATAATTAAACTATCACTAATGGCTTCACATATGTCCTTTATGATTAATGGATGATATTTGCCACATCAAATCCTAAATAATTATTTTTTTAAACAACTCATTTGTAATGACTTTAGGGCTATTAATCATTTTTGTCATTTATGATTAGAATATTAATCATAAACTTAATCATATAGTTGAAATTTTTTACTAGTGTACTAGTTCAAAACCAAACATCCAAATTTGAACATCGCACAAACAAAAGGTTTGGAAGTTTCTAAAAAACAAGGAGTCACTATAGACAATTATAAAACATTTAATGATAACTTGCATATCTTGTACACTCAAAATGATTATAGTGCAAATCATGTATGGAATTCAAACAAAACAAGCATCCAAGTAGGAAGACAATTAAGAGCTTGAGTTTTGGCCAAGAGGGGTTCAAACCATATTTACAATACAAGAAATTAAACCCTAAAGCATTAACATATTCTAATATGATTTGAAATTAATATCATTTTTCAAATAAAGCTACATACATTACATCAACACATGGTTTTCATGACTAAGACAATTTATGATTCATGTCCAAACTTAATCATGTTGTCATATGTGAACATTAGTCATTGACATTTATATGACTATAGTCATAAATACCAATATATGAATACATGACTAATAGCCATTTAAAAAGAGATGACATGTGTCATAATTTAAGGCTTGAGCCATCCAAAATTATAATATGTAAACCAACCCAATCCACTAGCATGAATAGGCCTAAATTAACCTAGATAATCTAAAGAAAGGCCTTAGGCAAATTACATTTCAATAGATTACCCTAGGTTAGCCTACGTTAGCTTAAGTAGGTTTATGTGAGCCCAAATGAATTTAGGTTTAACTTTAAATAACATAATTTTAATCTTGATTAACTTAGGTTTTTGTTAGGTTTTGTCTTTGGTTAACCCAAATTAAACCTAGGTTTTGTTGAGGTTTACTTTGCATTAATTAAAATTTAGCCTAGGTTTAACCTTAGTTAATTTATGTTTTAATTTAAATGTAACTTAAGCTTTACTTTAATTACCTTAAATTAAATATAGGTTAAGTTAAGGATTAATTTACATCTAGCCAAGGTTTGACTGACAAGGTACCGCAAGTTTTGCTTTGATTGGCCTAAATTAAACCAAAGTTTAACCAAATTTTGACCTACATTCATTTGAAGTTTAACAACTTTAATGAAAATCAAAACAATTTCACCACTTAATTAATTTTACCAAAATTTAACTAAAGATTAACCAATTTAACTAAGGATTTAACCAATTTAACCATGATTTAATTGAAAATTAACCAAAGTAACCAAGGTCTAGTCAATTTAACCACGGTTTAACCATGATTTAATTAATTTTTAATGAAGTTTTGATGATTTCATTAAGGTTTAGCCAATTTAATCATTTAACCATGGTTTAGCCAATTTAACCAAGGTTTAAACAAGTTGTAGCCAATTTAGCCATGTAACCAATTTAACCATGTAGCCAATTTAAACAAGGTTTAATTGAAGTTTAGCCAATTTAATGAAGGTCTAGCTAATTTAGGGAAAATTTTACCAATTTAACCATGTAACCAATTTAAGCAAGGTTAGTTAATTTAACCAAAATTTTACCAATTTAACCAAAGTTGAGTTAAAGTTTAATCAATTTAGTGAAAGTCTAATTAATTTAACCAAAGTTTTTCCATTTTAATGATTTAGCCAATTTAACCAAGGTTTAACCAAAATTTAAAGAATTGAATTGAAATTTAGACAAGTTTTAGCTTGCATTTAACCAAGGTCAACTTAGGTTTCACCAATGTTAGTTAAGGTTAACCTAGGTTAATTAAAGTTAACTTGGGTTTTGTTGACATTAGCTTAGGCTTAACCTTTTATTTAACCTAAGTTAATTAAAATTAACTTGGGTTTAGCTGACATTAACTTAGGCTTAACCTTTGATTCAACCTAGATTCAATTGACATTAACCTAGGCTTAACTTTTGATTTAACCTAAGTCCAATCGATATTAACCTAAGTTGAACTTAGGTCAACATTTAACCTAAATTTAATGTTTGTTTGCCTATATTCAGCCTACTTTTAAGTGAATTTAGCCTAGATTTGAACAAATTCAACTTAAGTCAACCCTAAATTTAGCCTAAGCTAGCCTTGGTCAACCTTAGTTAACCTCAATCAACATCTTAACCTAGGTTTAAATAAATTAGCCTTGGTTAAGATAGGTCCACATAGACTAACCTCAATATTCTAAAAGTTTAGGTTAAGCTAACTTGGAAGCATGGGTTAAGGTTAGGCTAACCTTAGTTAGCCTAGGCTAATTTGGAAGGCATAATGTAGCCTAAATGAACCTAGGGAGGCTTAGATGAGTCATTGGATGTCTTCCATGACTATAGTAAGAAATGATTATAATCATGGAGATAGTAATCACAATGGCATATGCAAGTACGGGCATGGATATGAGTCATGACATTTACGACATGTCAACATTTGGACTACATATAGTCATGTAGTCACATTTGGTACATATGACTACAAATGCAATCCTAAAAGTCATGTTTTGGCATAGTAATATTTGCACATTTTTGAAAATTCATATTTATTTACCATCATTAAAACATAGCATGTGATGTATTATGACAATTCTAGGCATATTTAAAAATAATTTGCACATAAAAATTATAATCATTTCTATGCAAAAGTCAAGAGGACTCCAAAAGGATTATAAATAATGATTCTTTTAAGTGGGATTAACCCCTAAAACATCATTGTTTTGAATAGGTGCCATTATGGAAGGGTAAGATAATTTATTTTGAAGTTATATATGTTGTAATATGCATATTATATATGCATTCATAATGTTATGGAATTAACCATAAGCTAACCATATGGTTCTCAAGTTGTATCTTGGCCAATTGCTATTTAACTACAACCAATTCCTTCTTTTGATTCTTCAAGGTTTGTTACACATTGGTCAATTTTAAACTATGAGTTTGTAATTGATTACCTTTTTTTTATAAATCTTTCTTGGTTTGACGACATTCATCACTTAGGTTGGTGAGTCCTTCCAAGACTTTTTACTAGGTAATGGCATTTTGAGCAACTTGTGCAAAAAACACACAAATATTTATTATTCGAATCAACTTTGGTTGTGACTCTTTTTGATTCCCACAACCAACTTCTTCTAAGTTTGTCTCTTCATCCTCCTTTAATTTAGCAACCAAAATTCATGCATAAGTTTTTGTTTTTTCGTTGGATGGAAAAATAGTTGGTTCAAGATTTAACATGTCACTATGAGAAATTGCATCCACTAAAACCACACTACCTTGTAACTAAAACTCAAAAAACAACTCATATACAACTATAATGCAACTACCCTTGGTTATTACAATTACTATGCAATTATCCCTTTAGAAATATGGTGTATTCATAAATAAATTGCCACATTAAAAAACTAGTTAATTGTATTATAGTTACAAGTGAATTGAAAATGGATTTTTAATATGATAATTTATACACGTCGTACATACATATATAGTCAACCATGTTTGACTTTTCAAGAGTCGCATTGTAATTACATGTGACAACTATTTTAAAACTATTATAAATGTGTCACTAAAGTAACAACTATGTTACAACTAGTGTATAACGTATATACATGCAATCATGCCACATGTCCATATTTCCACCACCCATTATAAGATACATTTGCAACTAGTTTTCGATTATGATTCCCATTGATACAATTAGTATATGGCCACTAGTGTGCCACTACTAAAGTATTATTGTTCAACTATGTTATGACTGTAATATAGCTACTTATAGCTTAATAAAAATACATATTCATCACTTATTTATATCTTCATCATATGTGTTTCATTTTGAGTGATTTAAAATGTTATGGGAACATTACCTCAAGTTTTAGAAATCATTTTTGAAGTGCAAAGCAAAATGAGTAATGAAAAAATAACAAAAAAAGAAATAAGCTTTCCAACTTACAAAACACACATTTTTTTCCCCCCCTCTTTGGACCCTTCCTACTTTCAAACTTCATAATTTTCTTATTTCTTATTACAACTAGAGATCCAAAACAATTAATATACAATTGCATTACAATTGTCCCATGGAAATATGACAAATTAATAAATAAAATGCCATGTTAGAATATTAAGGAGTTGTATTGTAGTTTCAAATTAGTTGCAAGATGTATATTTATACAATATAATGTATGCATTATATATATGGTTATAGTCAACCATGTTCGATTTTGTTGACAAGTTGCACTTTAATCGCATGTAACGAGTATAACACAACTAGGATAAATTTAGTTACTAATCAACAACTATTTTGCAACAAATGTATGGCCTTGAGTAACACATACGATCATGCCATATGTATATATTTCCATCGCCCAATATATATGACATTTCAACTTGTTTGTAATTAGTATGCAACTATATTTCAACTTAAAATTTGAAATTTGGGTGGGAAACCCTTAAACAAGTGACACATGGTAGTATATCAACAAATTTGCCCCAATGCATCAACGACCTTCATGCACTTATGCTTATGGGGTTTTTGTTTTGCTCTTCGAGGTTGAAGGTTTTTGTTTTTGTCCTTATAAAAGTTGAAGGCTTTTGTTTTTGCTCTTAGATGTTGAAGGTTATTATCTTTGCTCTTAGAGTGGTTGAAGGCTTTTGTTTTTGCTTTTGAATGTTGAAGGTTTTTGTTCATATTTTTGAATGTTGAACGTTAAAATATTATTTTTTTGATGTTAAAGGTTATTGCTCTTATTCTTGGATGTTGAAAGTTTTTACTTTTGGTGTTAGATGTTGAAAGTTCTTGCTTTTACTTTTGGTTATTGAAGGTTCTTACTTTTGTTTTTGGATGTTGAAGGTTTTTGCTCTTACTTTTAGTTAAAGGTTTTTACTTTTGGATATTGAAGGTTCTTACTTTTACTTTTGGATGTTGAAGGTTTGTGATTCTTGGTCTTTTTTAAATTTGCATATATTAAAAAAAAATGATGTGAAAATATATTCCATTTTATTTAGAAGTTGATTGTACAAGTTTAGTTTAATTTATAATGATGAAAGATTTATGAAAGGTGATTTTTTAATGATAGTCATATTACATAGGTCTTGTTTTGTGTTCGAACATTTGTGATGACTTTTGTTATTTGTATGTTATAGGGCCGAACTTTCATTATGTTTCAATCCATCAACATCAAAATTATGTATATACAAAATAAGATTTTTTCAAAAGTACCTAAAACTGTAATTCAATTTACATAATTATAAACACAATATTTGATTCTATTTGCAAATGTACAAATTATAGTTTAATTTGTATCAATGTTCTATATATGTTGCATTTTACTAACAAATAAGTTGCATGTTAGTGGTAATATAGTTGTAAATTAATTATATTCAATTTGAAGGGATTATTTAGATATTTTTGACATTATAATGTCATGTTATGTTACTAATTTCATTTCACATGTGGAACTAAATATCATGACATGGTAGATTTCCAACAAATAAGGTGGATTGAAAAAATTGCAAAGCCAAACTCCATTTCAACAAAAATAGAAAAAAAACATTCATTTATGAAACATACTGTTTTAGATGACATTATTTGATTATTATGGGTCATAGTTAAATTGCCTTTTGATGGAATAATTTTATAATTTTTTTTGTAATGTATTCTTCAACATGGAATGTAAATTCATTTAAAGTTTCAAATCCATTTCATGTTTATAAATAGTGATGTCCAATGCAATTCAACATTATCTATAATAATTTGGATAACATGATAATGGTTGTGTGAAGTTTGTATAATTGCATTGTAAGTTGTAATTTAATTGTTTAACACTACTAAAATCAACTACTATACAATTGCTTTGAAACCTAAACTTAAACACCTAGTTGCAAATTAATCACTAAATCTTTTATTTTCATTTCATTTTTAGTTATAAGTTAGTTGCAAATGATAGGAACAAAATTCATTGCTCAAATGGATGAATAAAATATGAAAGAATATATTCATCAAGCTAGTTGTAAAATAGTTGTAAATAAATTGCAAAAGATTCGAATAAAATCCATTCACATCAAATGGATGAATGAAATAATGAAATAATATATTTGTTGAATTAGTTGTAAAATAGTTGTAGATAAGTTATAAGATATAAGAACATAATTCATTCATCAAATGGATGAATGAAATAATTAAAGATTATATTCGTCAAACTAGTTGTAAATAATTGTAAATAAGTTGCAAAAGGTATTAACATATGTCATTCGTCACAAATGGATGAAAAACCACATTGGCATTTTGTTCACCACATTGGAATGTGCGTGAAAATATGATGTGGAGGTTAGTTGTAAAGAAGTTGCATATAGTTGCATGTGAGTTGCATTGTATGTATGATATTATATACAACATAAGGTGTCCACTGCAACTTGTTTGTTAATGTTCACTCAAGGTCATATAAATACCATGAGTTGCAAGTGTTTGTTGCAATCGGAAAACCTAGTTGCAAGCCTGGTTGTAAAACCTTATATTTTTTCATAGTGATGTATAAATAATTACATTGATAAAAAATTTAAGATCTTTGATCAAATTTGAAGGTTTAACAATGGTTTGATCTACCATGCATAGGTTATAAAGTGTTAGTTTTGGTTTGATAACCCTAACTACATTTGTAGTTTTTTAGTAATAATATTAGTTTTAAAGCCACCATCTAAAAGAACATCCTCAAATAAGTTCCTTCTTATTTGAACTTATATAATTGGCATATGATGATCAATTGTTACTAATCGATTATAAGTTCAAGGGAAACAAATTTTGATGGTACTGAGTTAAGAATGTAACGTTTGATGTCAAATATTACCCATAATAATTAACTCAAGTTGATAATATACTTGGTCTCCAAGACTTGTGTGCTAATATATTTTAGTATTTCTTCCAAAAGGTTTTAATTCTTTAAGGTGTACCAAAATCCTATCACATTGTCACCTTTTTTTGTATTTTTTACTTAGTCTTTTTTTAATCATGTAAAGACACATTTATGGATGATTATGATGGAATCTAGAATTGTAATGTGGATATCGTACTTATGAAATATTTGACACTTTTGACTCATTAATTTTGATGGGGATCAAAATATAGAAGAATAAAAAATGTAATAAGGGCAAGGTCTTTTTCATCTTGGGTGGCGTGCCTTAAAGGATTTTCACCCCAAAGTCTTTACTACTATCATTAGTTCCAATGTTACTAGTTGTGAAGGCATTTCACTAGTTTGATTACTTTCAATCATTTGATTAACATTGGTAGTTTTAAGCAATCTTGCCCAACTCAATTGCAATGGCTCACTTGGAATCGTAGTTGTTTGTTTTTCATTTTTGCCATGTTGTAGCTATTTTATAGTTTCCACAAATGAATCACATACACACTCTTCTATTTGCCAATATGTGTTCCTTTGGCTTCGATTAATTCTTGATCTTTCAACACTTGGGGTTGCTTTAATAATTGGCTACAAATAATTATAGTAGTTATTAAATTTATTAAAACATTATCAAATTTAGGAAGCCTAGGTGTTACAACATTAAATTTGATTTGGTTTTAACAACATTTTATACTTTAGCCTTCTAGTTATGATAGTTTCCAAATCGATGATTAACATTAAAACAAATGATACAATGATAATGCAAAGGTGTCTTAACAAGTTTAACATGTTGCACATTGGTTCCTACTACTAGTTATATAGATTTTACCTTAACAATTGGTACTATTAGAACCTCTTTTTTTAGTTATGATAGGTATCAAAAGTATGATTTGTTTTACCATAGTTAGTGTAGGTTGAAGTGGATTTAGCTTTATAACAACATGTATTATCAATTAGTAAATTAAACCATTGTAACTCACACTAACAAGTCCACTTTCTTCACAAACTATTGCAGCTTTTTTATGTTCAATAAAGGTATTTCATTTCATACCTACTATTGCAAGTTTGTTAGGCATTGCAACTTCATGTATGGGTGCAAACACAATAAATAGAGCCACAACATGTCATAGTGCTTAAAACTATTATTCTATATCTTTGAAAAATCACAAGAGGAGCATAATGAATTGAATTTTCAATTTCTCTTCCTTTTAAAATTCCATTACTTATAAATTTTCATTGTTCAAAACTTGATGCAAATTGATAATGTTTCAAGAGTACTTTTGCATGTTCAAAATAACTATCACAATGATTTTTATTTTTTTTCAATTTTTCTTTTCCTTATCACATGTGCATCATTCCTTTTCAAAATTGAAGAGGATCTTAACATTGATGATTATAAAAGAAAATAAAAATTTAAATTGGTAAAATTCATTTAAAGACACATTTGAACATATTTGTTTCAAACATGTTTTTGACTCTCAAAATTATGAATTTTGAAAATGTGTTTTTAACAAAAGTGATTCGTTTTCCAATTATTTAAAGTGTGGATGCATTATATATAAACGATATAGACCAAGTTATAGTAAAAAGTAAATATATTCAAAACACAACTATAAATAGTTATGAAAAATGTAGAAATTAGGAAATCGACCAATATAAGAATGCCATGTGAATAAAAACTCAATCAAAGGAACCACCCAAGGGATGAACACTCTTTAAGACTAAAGTTTTGTACGTTTGAAAGATCACAAGGGAAACATAATAATTTGGATTTTCATTAAAAAATTCAAAATAATTTCCATTAATTGCAAAGTTTACATGTTCAAATTTTGCCACAAATCAAAAATGTTTTTGCATGTTCAAGCATTCATACCTTGAGAGTGGATAGTCCTTATTTTTTTCAAACATCTTTCTTCTACCAAATGTGCACGATTCCTTTTGAAAATTGTTTTTATAGCTAATTTAAGCACATTTGGTTCAAACATGTTTTTGACCTTGAAAATTATGGATTTTGAATATGTGGCCTTAATAAAAGTTGTTCATATTTATGTGATGGAGGCCATGAATACAAAATATATATGATATAAAATCAAGTTGTAGTTAAAATGTATTTATATTTAACATGTAGTGTAAAATTATGTATCTAAAACATAAAATTTTACGTTATAAACCAACATAGAAATGACACGTGTCATGTGAAGTTTTTGGAAAATAAATTTTACTTTAGTGCCTTAATTAGGTGCAGTCACACTAATAGGAGTCACATAAAATGTAATGCTTGCCTTTTAGCACTAAAAGGATTATAAATAGACTTCAAAACTTTTGAAAATTACATATATTTTGAAATTTTTACATAAACCTTGATATAATAATACAAAGAATTTTTTTAAAAACCTTTTAAAGAATACTCTAAAAAACATTCCCCCTAAAGTAATCCCAAAAGTAGTCGGATGTGGCTCATGTTATCCCGTTTGCACCCAATTTTTTTAATCATGTTTTCACCCATGTGTCAAATAAAATCCTTGGAAATGACTTTAACCTTGTATAATTTTAAACCCCATCTTTTAATAGTTTTTTAATCTATTATCAACAAAGGGGCAACATTTGAATTAATGTCTCACATTTTGTCAATAGGAATAGGTTATAGTTTCAACACCATGATTTCCTCTTGAAATTGATGTATTTTGAGGAACTTGTAACCTTTCTTCTTCACTAGGAACCGGTTTGGTTGGCCAAGTGATAGGTTGGTATATTAATCCTTGTCAAACAACAACTTTAGTATTATTTGAGGCTCAATTAGTTCCAAATTAGGCATGGAGATTAATTGATTAGAAGGTCTTTGATCAATGTGATGAAGCTAAGTTGGATTCATTCCATTTCCATATTTCTGGTCACCAAATCAATGTTTGAATTTGGTTCAATATCTCATAACCTAGTTAGTAAAGATTATTGTTTGTGTTGGTGCATTTATTTTGAATATGAAATAACTAGGGGTTGTAAATTGCCACTACTACCATGTTAAAACAATTTCAACAAAATTTTGAATAGATTCATTGTTGCCACCATTGTAAGTATTCATTACACATTGTTGCGATGAGATTTATGGTGTCACTTGGTGAATGTTTAAAGGTACGATTGGTTCTTTCTACACAATCTATTTGGCCATAATTTGATGTTGAATGTCAACTTCTACCCATTGTGTTGCCTCTATGATTGGTGTATTCACTAGTTCATTTCCCACATGTTGCACTTGTTGCTTGTCTTGTATTTATGCAAGTTGATGTATAACTTGCTTTAATTGTTTCCTTTAAGACTTCTTGTAATTATTTTTGATATTTTTTGAAATCAATAGGTTCTAGGAAGGATGTTGCATTATTTTTAAACACAAATTTGGATTGATTCCACCAAACAATCAGAAATTAAAGATAACCTTTTTGACAAATAAGACATTTGGTTTCCTTCAAAAAAATTTGCATTAATTTAATCATATTCCTTAATATTTTCAAAATAAAACATAAATAACAAAATTATCTTTTGAGAAACTTGAATTTGAATTTGCACATAAACAATTTAAAACAGATTCCAACCAAAAATTGTAAATGGTAGTGCTTACAATTTTGATTCATTGCATGGTCACCAAATGTCAATGGGATTTTTGTTTCTTTCCCACTAAAGTTTTTAATAATTTTCACTTCCATAATAGGTTTCGATCCACAACAATAGGTACATACATAGAAAAAATCTTAATTTTATGTAATAATTAGAACTTCAAAACAAAAAATGTATTCATAAGTTGCAAAATCACAATAAAAATTTGAAGTGTAGTAGTTCCATGTTCTTATTGTCTTCCTTTATATACATGTAAATTTAAATTCATATAGTTTGATTAGCACCATTTAAATCATAACTAGTTGGTATAGACATAAATAGTCCAAAAATTTCAAAATTAACTACTTGTTCACAATTAGTTGTTTTGTCGATTACTTGTTTTGCTAATCTAGCTATTAATCAACTACCTATTGCCTTGTCAAGTTTTGTCACTTGTTATAAACAAAATCTAGGTAACAAAGTTTTTTCTTGAGTCGTCAAAGTTTGCTCCTTTTATTTCTTATGTAATTTTTTAGGTTTGATTTTTCAACTTAGGTTGTAGTTTCTTTTTAGTTAACAAATGATTGAACATTGTTGCTCGCTACCCCACATTTTCTGAATTAATAAGTTTTGTCCCCTTGAGTTTTGATATTATTTTTTGGTTTAATTTTTACTATGTACAAAGGTATGAAATACAACATTGTTGTGCCCCACATCTTTTGAAGTGCCAAGTTTTGCTCCCTTGCATTCTAACGTAATGTTTTGGTTGATTTTTAATCATGTACAAAAATATGCAACCCAATATTGTTATGCCCCACATTTTTTGAGGTGTCAATTTTTGCTCTCTTGAGTTTTTATGTAATGTTTTGGTTTGATTTTTCACCATGTACAAAGGTATGCAACCCAACATTATTGTTGTTATTGGGGTGGGCACTAAATGCATGTGTCAACATAATGTAGTAGTTGAAGATTAGGTTAGGTATGTTTGTGAATAAACTATTGACAACAAATAGGATTCATATGTTTTTGTTGGAAGTAGCTTGGTTGACATGTATGCAAAATGTGCCATTTTAAAAATGTGGTAGAATGATTACTCATTCTTTTTAGTTTAGAAAGGTCTAATGGAATTACCAAGTACAACAATGGTCATTGTTAAACATGTTCGATTGGTCTTTAGGTGGAGACCATTTTAAACTATGAAAATCCAAAATGAAACACTCATGACAAAGATCTAGAGAAATGTTTGGTCATAGGGTAGTGATCAGTGATGGGCAGTTCTACCCTAATGTTCATGTGATTACACTAAGATTTTTGCACAGAGTCTTTGCTTAAAATGGAAGATTCTTTGGTTTGGGGCCTTTGATTTATTTTCAAAACTAAAGGCCATTGATTCCAAGGTTGGGTCAAATTTTCTTGACCACCAATGGTTGTAGGTCCAATGGGCCAAATGTTTATAAGAACTTATGACTCTGAGTTCGTCACGGAACAGTTCTAACTTAAATGTGAGGAGGGTTTTGTAGCTCAGTTCAAGGATGGGGTCTGCTGCTTACACTTTTTTCCTTTCTCTAATACTACTCAATTTAAAATTTCCTTGGTTTTTCTCATTCATGTATCCCATCCTTTCCCCTTACCCTCATTGTCCTTCACCATCCCAGAGTGCCCCTCCACAAAATTTCAGTGTTGGTCAAAACCAATGGGTTTGGGTCTAAAACTTTTTTTGAGAAAGGGACGACCCTCCACAAGACGTGAGGCATTTTGAAAAACTTTCCACAAAGACCTTCAAGGTTTATGAGGGCACTGATGGCTTGGGGTAGGTTTTTTGGCCTAGTGAGTTCTTTGATTTTCTTAGAACCATGGTAGTGATAATGCAAAACCAATTTAATTTTTTTTAAAGATCCCTATGTTTGAACCTGGTGTGCTTGTTTTTTCCTTTGAAAGAAAGAGAATTACCCCTGATCCAACACTAGTTTATAGTTTACACCTTAAAGACTTAAGAAGATTGAAACTAAAATAAAAATGATCGACAAAACTGACCTTGCAAAACAAGAATTCTTTGTGGGGCAGGGGGGGAGGGTCCCTCTTGCAAAGTAAAGAAAATCAAAATCATTGTCGAGCCTAGTAACCTTAAGCCATATGTACGACTCTCGCCCGTACCTAAACCTAAAAAATTGATGTTGTGAAAGATCCCTTTAGATATGCTGGGTTCAATTCTTAGACAGATCTGATTCCATGTGAACCCATTGGGGTATGGTTGCATGTAGACTCATGGGGTATCTAGTTCTTAACTGGGTCTCGTTTGATGAATATTTCCCAGGTCCCATTCCATGTAGACCCAGCAGGTCCAGTTCGTAAACCGGGACATGGACGAACACTCAGACCCAGACCCGGCTGCAAACCTGGATCAGGCCCATTTCACTGGCACTCACTCTCCCATTTGTAGCATGACAGACAGCTTTCTAGTCACCAATAAGAAAGATGTCTATGTTTGGCCAGTCTCCTCCTCAAATGGGTCCACCAAATGCCTTTTACAAAGTATCTAATCAGGATGTGGCGTCCTTTTATGGGAAGCAAAAGGGCGAGAGGTAAGGGGAGGGGACTTGGGGGGCAGGAGGGCTGAGGAGGAGGAGGGAAAGTGATATTTTCCTGCAACTTGTGGTGGTGTGAAGTAGTAGCCCACTTTGGTTATCCACATAGGTAGGTAGGTAGGTAACCTAGGTAGCAGCTCAGATTGTTCTGTTGGGTGTGTGGCTCTGCTTTACTGCTTCGTACGCTTATCTACCCCACCCACCTTCATTCAAGGTCTCTCTCAAGTTCTTGTATACTTCGCCCTTCCCTTCCCCTCTTCCTCCCTTCTTGTTTTTCTCCCTCTGCTTCTGCTGCACGGCTTGAGAAGCTATGGCATCTACCATGGCCGCCTCCACTGTTGTTGGGCCAGTCGCTTTCGCTGCCTCTGCCGCTTCTGCTACCAGTTCCTCAGAGACTGTCAGCGTGCGTGCCTTTGGCGGACTCAAGGCTGCTGTTCCCTTGTTTGCTGGCAAGAGTGCTGGATTCAGCTCCGTGCAGAACGGAAGCCGCGTCAACTGCATGCAGGTTCGTGTAATCCATCTATTCTCCTTGCTTGATTTGCATTGTACAAAGGGTTCTTCTTTCTTTTGTAGTTTGTGGCGAGGGTTTTTTTTCCCCCTTGTTTGTGGTGGGTTATCTGCGGGTGGGGAGTTAGTTCACTCTATGTGGCTATGGCGTGTGTTTGTGTGGTTAGGCTTATGGGTGTAGTGCTGTATTTTTTGGCGGAATTGTGCTTGTGCTTGCTGTACAGGTGTGGACTCCCGTTAACAACCTCAAGTTCGAGACCCTGTCTTACTTGCCCCCATTGACTCCGGACCAAATCGCTAGTCAGATTGACTACATGCTCGCCAACAAGTGGATCCCCTGCCTCGAATTCGACTTGGTGAGTTGACAGACTTACAGCGATGTTGTTAACATATATGCATTTTGGAATTTGTGTAGCAGGTCTTGTTACAATGGAAGCGACTAAGGGTCGGACTTTGACTGATTGAATGTTTCTGTGCTCCATGTGTGTGAATGTTTCTTCAGGTTGGAACAATCTCCCGCACCAATTTCCAGGGCTCAGGATACTATGACTGTCGCTACTGGACCATGTGGAAGTTGCCTATGTTCGGATGCACAGATTCTTCATTGGTGTTGCGTGAGATCGAGGAAGTCAAGAAAGCGTACCCTCAAGCGTATATCCGGGTGTTGGGATTCGATAACGTGAGACAGGTGCAGGTGACGGGATTCATTGTGCACAAACCTTCATTGTGAACAAGTTCTTGTTCGCAACTAGTAAGCTGTAACTAGTTCGCCACTGCTGTTGTTGTTAGCATGTTCTCAAGCTGGCTCCCCTTTTTCTTCTACCTTTTTGCGTTTGTCTAGCCTGTCTGTCTGCTTGTTTGCTTGCGTGCCAGCAGCAGCGGCGGCGGCAGTTTCGCCAGTGTGGCATGCTTTGTTGTTTCAGGTGACTCTTCTTTTGAATTTGCACCGGCCAAGCTTCGCGCTCACAAAATAATTCCAAAGCAGCACATGCAGCAGCACCCTCCTCCCCTTTTGGGGCTGAGATTCATTTGTACAAATGTCTCAATCAAGTGTTTTTGAGCTGCAAGTCTCTTGGTGGCCACCATGGAGTCATGGCCGCCATGGATCCGTCCGTCAGTCCATCACACCCATTTCGCGTGTAAGCAGCAATCTGCACTCAAACAAACCCATTGTAATTCTTTGGCTAAAAAGACACAAGATTGAATTCAAAATTCAACAAAGCAAATTGCCATTAATAATGAAACCACCCATTATTTCAAACATTAATAATAATAAAAACCAATTCCAAAGATTTTTCCAAAATCCTTCAAATACTTTTCTACTAAAAGTTAGTAGGGTGCATTGGTTTTTCAATTGTAAAATTTATTTGTATATCTCAAAATCCTCAAATTAGTATGCAATGAAACGCAGATATAAAACATTTCTATTCAAAAGGTAAGCAATGGAATGAGTAGGTGAAGCTCTACACTCAAATGTGAAAGCAAACATAATAATATAGTGCAAATTAAATGAGTTCAAAAACAAATTCATAACTCCATACTTAAGTAACTTCAAACATATGTCATCTTTCTCTCAAACCTTATGTTTAAGAGGGTTTAGGGCTTTCTTCAGTTATCCTGGCAGGGGCTTATCATCAACAGATTATTATTTTTTGTTTTTTGAGAATCTGGAAGTTGCCACATGTTGCATTTGCAGTGGTAAGTCGCAATTCTGTGGATGAGGTAATTATGACCCCACTTGAGAAACGAGTTACTTTTCTGTGTCCAGTCAGTCAATCAGTCAGCCAAGGGAAAGATAGAAATTTAACCTTGCATTTGACTGTAGTCAGAAATTTAACTTACATTTCAAAACTTGGGTTGTGGCCAGGGTGAAGCAGCACCTTCACTGGTTGGTACCTTCGGCTTCTGGAGTGAATCGGCCATTTTTAACGGTTAACCTGGGAAATGTTTACATTTAACCTGGTAACTTTTACATCTGACCTTCACGATCCTGATTTTACATTTTGATTGAATTCTTAGAATATTTATAAATATATTCATAGCAACCCCCAAAAAAATCGGGATTTAAAAACCCGTGTAAGGCGGTTATTACGATTTGCACCAGCCCTCTTCCGGGTATAATAGAGATGCGCTTAGGCTGCTAGGTGCTAACCTGGGTTCTCGAAAAAGAAAATATCAGCGTTCTGTGGTTGTTGGATTTGTAAAAAGAACTGGCAGTTGTGATTCTCGAAAATTTCGAAAATCGAGGAACTGCAGGTTCTGGTTTTTAAGAAAAACATGGGAATCAGAAAATCAAAATGCTAGATGGATATTTTTAAAAAAATCAAAGAACTGACAGTTTTCATGAGAGAACTGGGGGTTAGACTTTGAATTTTTCAACTTTTTTGAGAACCAAAGATTCTATGCCAGAACTGGTTTTAAAAGATTGTGGCCCCATTGGGCAAGTAGATAACCGGAGGGTATGTATGGCAGATTCTAATAATTGATTAACACTTAAAAAAATCCAGGTCTGATATAAAACCGCAACTAGCAAATTTACCTGGTTCTAAAACTTATTGAAAAAGTCTAATAACTGCTCAAGAAACCACCATTTCTTTCTTGAAACTCATGGTTATTTAATATTTCTGAGTTAAACTGGCAGTTCCTTAACTCTGAAATTAATTAAAAAACCCATGGTTCTTCTATTCTGATTTTTTCAAAATACCCTGAATGTCTCTTTGATTTTGATTTTTGTCTGAGTACCTGGAACCGGTGGTTATTAGAAAACATCAAGTCACACCTCACTAGTTTTTATGTTCTACCATGCTGTTTACTAATGGCTGTGTACCCGAAGGCAGTTGCTTCCTTGCACCCTAACTTAGTGCGGTGGGTGAAGAGAAATTGTTTTCTAAACAAAGTATGCAAAGTATACCCCTACTTGTACCTAGGCTTGTTGGTGGCAGCAAGGTGCCTAATAATAATTGTCTTTTTGTTATTTACCTTGGGCATTAGCGTAATATTATTTTATAATTAAGTGATTTACTAAATAATGAAGCTAGCATGTTTCAAATTTTCTTGGAGATTTTCAAAAGAGCAGGTAGGTATTTTTCAGAATTTTCAGCAATTCCAAAAATAACTAGTTAGTGCTCAACCAGCCTAGGTACTAGGGTAGTTACAAAGTTGTCACCAAACCATAATTTAAACATCACAGTGTTGAGAAAATTGACTAGAGCATTATTTACGTGTAAGAGAAAGCTCGAGGCTGAGGGCCAATGGCTTTGTTGGCTGTAAAATCCATTAGTTTTGTTTTGTGATATGTGGTGGGTATGTGATGATATCTGCCAGGTATCTTGGCAAAACAACTGAAAGAGAGCATTTCATTTTGGGAAAGCTTATGACATTTTCGGAAAGCCCCTGGGGGTTTTTGTGCATTATAAGGTTAGCCTCTACTTGACCATCACATGCAAATCTTCTGAAGCAATTACAAATCAATGAACATAGAGTTTGTGCTAGTATGTTCGCATTATCTGAAGCAATTGCAATTGCAAAGCAATGCGTGTAGGGGTTGCCCTAGTATGTTTGTGACATTAGATTATATATAATGGATGTGGAAAAATCGCCATGTTACATGGCAGGGAGAATCTCAAAACAAGACAAGAATATGAGCATTATTCTTGAAGCCATAGTTGATCAATCCGCGTGGATTTGTCATGCATTATCTTATTGCTGGGTGATAGGAGAATACTATGTTTAAGCTTTAGATAATGTTACCATTGTGCTGTACGGTAAACAAGAGCCCTTGATGGGGTTCAGGCACCATGGTGGGGGGACATTCACAAAACAAGGAGTTAAACTTGTCTCATCTTTGGCCCCTTACTATTGTGGCTGTGCCAATAGCCCAAGTGCGAACAAGATTATGTAATTACTACAAGTATGAACAAACTTCGATGATAAAACTTTGTGCTCTTTATGATCGGAAAACCACACTTGGATTCCAAGCCACGTCTTGATGAAATACTTATCACTTATGTACAACCAAAATTTCAAAACATGAGGGGAAAATGAAAAATGAAAAGATTGTATCTTCCTATTCTCTTTCTTAACAAGACGTGACCAGCATTAAAAAAGTCCATGTACCATGTAAGTATGCCCATGCATGGCATAGCCTTGATGCATTGCTTGGACATTGTGGACAACAACAACCCATTGAACACACTCTCCATGCATCTGCAATGCTCCCACATTTGGTATCGCTGTTTACAATGAGAATGCCTTCATTGTTGCATTTTGTCACCAAATCTTCATTGCCCTCTCTCCCTCTTGTATAGTCCACCTTGAACATATCTTGCAAGACATGAATTTGATCAGAAGGTGTCCTTGGAATTGCAGAGTCCCTCATACCAAAGCAGCAAAATCTGCTTTCAGCCATGCGGTTATTAGATTTGTTATCAAGCCAGAGTGCCGCCCCCTATTTCCGCACGTTTAAAAGCGGGTTACACCACTTTAAACTTACAATCATCTCACACAGGCAGCTGCGCAAGTGCAGAGCATGCTACAAAAACAAAAAACCGAAGAAATTCATACTAGACCTTCCTTCATCAACAAGAAAAAAACAACATTGAACATCAAGAGCTAACATTGCAAGTTTTTCAGGTGAGTTTGGAGTTACCTTATGTAGCAGATTGTGCTTCTTCTTCTACTAAATTCCAGTGATCTGCAACTTGAGATTTCAGAGGCACATTTTAGGTCGATTGCATGAGATCTTGGACATTGTGCTGAGGAATAAATAGATTGTGCCAGACAGAACTCTGACATAATTCCTTCTGTGATTCAAGCACTTTCTTCCATGAGAGCTGAGCTGCTACAGTTGTTAGTCCACCATCTCCATGTTGAGAAGTTAAAACCCTGTGGCCAGAAACTGTCACATACAATTGTACAATGCAAGAAATTGCATTGGTCCCAAGTCTTTAACAGTCACAAATAATAAGGTCTCACCATGAAAGAAGAAGAAGAATGACGGGAAGCTTGCTGAAGAGGCGTGATGGAGAAAACACTCATCATAATCTGGTGCTTTAAGTTGTTCCTTTGTGAGTTGGAACATTGTCACAATGACCTAGCATGATCACATCTCCAAAAACCTTGGTCCCATCTGAGCTACTCCAGATTATTGATGGGGACTTCAGGACAAAACAAGGCTGCCAAAAATGAACCAGAAGTTGGCTGCCACACGAACAACAATTTCTTCAACAGCAATTTTCAGGTCCTAGATCATTTCCTTCACCTCCAACATTTTGCAGAAGAGAAAAAGAGGACAAAGTTTGACACTCACTCAAGGAAAGTCCAAAGAAGTGTAGCACAACCCAGGAGGCACAAATATGCTGTTGCTGCAGAACTGAACGGGCATTACCATCATCAGCAAGAAAAGACACAATCAAACTGAAGCACCCTGAATTCACTGGCATCTCAAAGACTTCAAGGTTCTCAAGGTATATATAAGAGCTTGAACATGATATGCATTTTGCTGATAAAATCAGACTTACATGTGGATTCATCAACTCTTCTAGGACTCTGTACGCAGAAAAAGGATGATCAACACAACTAGTTGAGTTCTGAGAAGTGACGCTCAAAATTCTCTAACAAGTTTAGGACAAACTAAGGCCTGACCCTCTCCTAAAACAAAAAGGAAATTGTCAACTTTGTGCACTTTAAATCTGCTGAAGGGTTAGAAGACTCTGCATTCAAAACCTTGAGCTTTTCCCTCACTTTCATTCACTCAGTCCATCTATGAAATTCAAGCAATTGCAAAGCTTCATTTCCAGACATGACAACGAAGTTGAAGTCTGCAATCATCTCTTGTTTTCAGGTTACATATCAAGTAGACTACAATTGTATCAAAGAAGTTATAAGTAAGTTGAAGTTTCCTGTATCATGCCTAATTGAGCCAATACATGAGCTGCCATTTCATCAAAATAGACAACAACCTATGGTTAGGAATCAAGGATCTTCCTTGCTTGAAGTAGTATACATTGGTGCTACATTATCGTTTTCCAAATTCCAATTGAGAGATCATAAATTATGTCTGATTTGTAGTGATTATTTAAGACCACATAATGGCTTGTACATTGGTCTAAAACTCCCTTCCACTTCTTATCCCCTAGGCTAACTCCATGTACACTTCCTTTTCACATTGTCTTTTAAGAATGTAACAGGTTTCTTTCTCTATTCAGCACTTTTACAGGCAATTTCTTAGGCAAGACAGGTAGCTTTATTTGCTCTACTTTTGGTATTGTTAATGTCAGTTTTTTAATACATATTGGCAAGTAACAAAGGTGCTTGAAATGTGAATCAGCAGTCAAAAACCAATTACATGGAATTCTTGCAGGTGTGGGCATTTCATTTTTCAAAATGCCCCACGGGTTCTTACACTTGGTAAGCGTTCCTCCAAATACACTACAAATCTAGTCAGAGGTTTTTATGTTTTGGACTTAGTTGGTTTGGAGTGCACTTCCTATATGGTAGCCATTTTCTGCCCAAGTGAGTGCCAAGATGTGACAGGATCTGCAGCTCAAAGTGGCCTACACAGTTTGTAGTACAAACCATCCAGTGCAAATTTAGTGGAAAGCAAGGAGATGTAAATTCTGTTGCTTACAAACAGATGATGAAGTTTCAGAGTTGCTATTGGATGACGCCTAGTTGAAAACCAACATGAGGTCAAAGTAGCCGGATGTTATAATTGACTAGGTTGGTGAATCGAAATAATTCAGGAGGTCCAGTTCCAGTTGAACAGGCAAAATTTAAGAAATTTGGGTGGTCCAGTTCCAGTTGGACAGGGAGAAGGACTAGATTCTTTGACTGGAAAGAGCTGGTGAGCCAGATTTTTTTTCGCTAAAAAATTGTCCAAACATTTCAAAGCTTTCTGTTTCTTTACATGATTTTGCCTATACAAATCATTCATACAAAAATGTATCCCTCCAAGTTTACACAACTGTCGAAAGAGCAATAACAAAATGGGTACCTCAAAATTGAGATTCTCAATCACTGAAACCAAAGGTAGCTTCATGTAAAAAGAGTATTGCTCAGTAGGGTGATGAAACTCACTTTGCCAATAATTTGGTCAGAAAATCATGAGGAGCTCAATTGATTTTGCAGCAAGAAATGGCACTCTTCAAAATTCTGTGTCAAATCCCCACAAAAACACTGGCTCAAGGCACATTATTAGGGGCCCCTCTAAAACCCAAAGGCCAAAGGGAGGGCAGCTAGGTGAAGATTTAAGGATCTCCAACACCAGTCCAATGAATCACTCAGCAGAATAGTGCAGCATGTGCTGTTAGTCTGTTATGTTGACACAAAAGTATATTATAATGCATGGACACCAACCTTGTCAACAGACAATGAGATTGAGTTGTGCAAATAAATTTGAATACATGATTCTTTAAACTTGCAGAATAAAACAACATGCTGGAATAATAGGGTATGATCTGCAGTGATTAAGATTTTATTGTTCTATTAGTGGACGCTTATGTCAAACGTTACTTTAGCCCAATTTTGGAGGGACCCATTAATTCTGGATCTCCTGTTCCAAGCATATATATAGCTCTAATAAGGATTGAAATAATGTTGAAAGATATTATTGACTTCCTCGACAGATTTACTAACTTGTTTTTGACGCCTGACTAGCACCAGAAGCTTTTGGAGGGCTCCCATTGCAGCTAGGAGGCTTCTGGTTTTGGCAGGTGTATCAAATTGTAGACAAAGGCACTGGCAACAACACCGACTATTGGTCCCACTATGTACACCCATATATTGCTTTGTAGTTTGATGTAGCTATGGCTGGACCCAGTGATCTTGCTGGATTTGTGGATGCCCCGGAATCAGCCTGTGTATCTATATCCCCAATACACACAAACAAAATGCTAAAAAAAAACAAGAAGTCATGAATTGCACTGCAGAGTTCAGTCATCAGTAAGCATTTGGAGATCATAACAGAGCACAAATCATCCTGAACAAACAAAAAATCTGAACTTGGCCAAATTGGGGATTGAAATGGAGTGCAAATTACCATCCTTCATAAACCAAATCTGAGCTTGGCCAATTGGAGATCAAAACTGAGTGCAAATCTTAACAGTCCTTCACAAAGTTCCAAATCTGTTTGTACCAACTCAGGAGGTTCGAAAACATTGTACCTGGCCGTGAGAGCATTAAGGGCAATTGTACCACCTATTGCAATTCCAGCCAACTCGTCAACCTGTGATGATAACACACATCATGGTCAGCCTTTCTGCCTTGTGTTATATTGCCAGAATTAATGCTGAATTGGGAATCCAGTGAAACTTGGGATTAGGGTTAGGGTGAAGACAATGTTCAAGCAATCTAAGCTCAGGAGGAGCTCTGGAACAAAAGTTACCCATTACCAGAGATGAACCCCATAGAACAAAAGTCTTACTACTCTCAGAGGCCGTGCAAGATAAATCCTTGCAACAAACAAAAGCTATGTGCCATTGACATGGTGCAAAAGATTGAAGAATTCTTTCTTGTTTAAGCTGCTAATTTCCTAAGGTGGTGGAAGGGCATGGCCAATGGTGGCGAATTTTTCCAAAGATGAGTGTAATATTAGGGTTTGGAATTGTGAGAGGGTCTGAAAAAGGGATTGCAAAAAATGTATTCATGTGTGAGTTTTCATTTGCCAAAATTGGTCCACTGCACCATACTTCACCCATCATAGATGTGGAGATTCTAAAATCTAGAAAGAGCTTCAATGCGAATTGAAAGTTCTAAAGCTTGCAGAAAAAGATATGAGCTTGAGAGGGAGCTGCAGCTCAATGTGTTGTTGAGGATGAGGAGGAGCTGCTTACTGCATGAGTGTCGGTGGCAACTGAAGAGATGACAAACATGAGGATGAAGGTGATGATGATCTCTAATATTAGTGATTGTGCATGGCTACCAGCCAGCAGACTGGCACCTTCACTGGCAGCAGTGTTCAAGATCAGCTGTAACACATAAGCTGACACAATTGCACCTGTGAGTTGAGCACCAATGTATGTTGGAACCTGCAAACCTTGCAGCGCAACACAGTTCTAACATGAGCAAAGGATGATTTCATCTTCCATAAGCTTGCAGCTCCTGGATCTAGAGTTCTTCAGCAATACTAGAACTTTAGAACTCAGAACTTGTTGAGCTGCAGCTGCTAGCTAGTAAATTAAAGTTTTCAGCTTCAACTTCACTGTGGGTGAAGGACTCAGGGATGAATCTGCACTGCAGTTGCAGTACGTGGTACCTGTGTCCAGGGGCAGTGTCTGGCAATTGTGAAGGCGATGGTGACTGCAGGATTCATGTGAGCACCCACAACATAGATGGAGATATATCTATATATCTATATATAAGCTATCTATATATCTCAGGACATTGATACTTGATACATGACTAGTGATTGTGTCTTCTTGGTATCATTTGTCTCAAATTAATGATATTGCAAATTGTATGCGCCTTGTTGGCATTTGTGTTCAAGCTTTTCTACCTTTCCTTGAATGGGTTGTTTGAGTGGTACTATATAGGTATGGCTCTTTCCCTCTTCATTGTTCTTTGTGTTCAACTTAATGGAGCAAAAATAAGGAAGGTCTCCACCTCCAAATTGGGTGGTGACTTTCAAGACTCAAGCTAGGGTCTCTAGTGTAGGTCTCTAGTGTAGGAAATTGAATTAGAAGGTGATGGTATCATATTTTGTTCATTGTTTGTATAACCAAACCTCTTTGTGGGTGGTCAAATTTAGGTTTGCACCTCAAAATATTTTCTTTTTCCTCATTTCTTATTCTTTGGCACCAACTCTAAGTTTTTATGTGATGATGTCCATATTTTCTAAGATTTCCTTATCCAACTATGATCCTCAATTTTAGCCAAACTCAAGCTTTGGTGCAATTCTATTTTGTGACACATGAAAAACTTTGGGATATCAATCCTTCACATGTTAAGTTTGTGTGCTTCAAATCAATCATGTTTGCCACTTGGTGACTAGTGTCCTCATTGTTTCCATCTTTGCATCACTTATGGTTCAACGAAAAAGTATGGATGGGAAGTTCTTAAGGTTACTATGTGGACAGACTGATCTCTATCAGATTCATGGCGTTGAAAATCATTTTTTGTTTTGTCGTTCTATTGTTCACAGAAAGGTTTCTTAAAGGAAGCCTTCATGTGATGATAAGCTTATTTTAAAGTTTGTGTGAAAGTTTAAGGATTAGTATAATGTTTGTTGTTTTACTCTTGAATGGAGGAAAATGGTGTGAACATGGGAGGCAGCGTGACTACAAAAGGGATGCGAAATTTGAAGCTAAGTACACTAGTTGTTTTGGAGTGGATTGGTGTGTTGTAGAGATTGCATTCAGAATGTTGGAAACACTTTTGGCTTATAATGAAGGGATGAATGCTTGTGATGAATAGGTTTTGTTTATTTTTCTGGGAGGTTGCTCTTGTTTTTTCCATTGTGCAATTGATCTTTTAGAAAGAATATGGGTATTTTCACAGACATAGGTCAAGGATAGGGGAATGATGAAGGATATAGGGATTTTGTGAGCGACCCATTGGCAATGGATCATGTGTGAGTGAGCATTGTGATGGGGTGTTAAGTGTTTTGGATGAAGGAAAAGAGTACCTAGTAGCTTAGGACCTCCGAATGTGTGCATGAATTACTCAATTGGGTTTTGTAGAATTAGTCCAGTTGGGTGTTGAGCAACATTTGTCAAACTTCCGAATTCTATTTTGTAGAGTGAGTGGGGACATCAACATTCTAAAATTGAGCTTCATATATTTTCTTGGAATGTAGTTTGATGTCTGCAAGGGAGTTAGTGGAAGTTTTAGTGTGAGAGTTGTTTGAGTAACATTGGGGTATTTTGTTACAAATATTGTTGTTATGGGTGTGTTAGTGTTGGGGGAAGCTTTAGATGTGCCAATTTGGTTAGTTGATGTTCAAGAAAGTGAAATCGGAATGGTCTAACCCATGTAGACTTATATTTAATAGATCTGATAACCATAGAACATCTACCCTTCATGAGCATGTACCATTGGAAATTTGATGGATAAATTTTTAAATATGTGAATTGTGTGTATATAATTGATTTTGGCTTGTTGGTGTATAATTAATGTGTTATTTGGGAACTTACCAAGCCCATCTTTTTCGATATCTGAGCGAGTCTTTCTGGGTATTCATAGGAGTTGACAATACTATGAATAATGTTGAACACTTGTGATTTTGGGGAGAGAGTATAATATTTGTAGCATCATGAACCAAGAAAGAGAAGATCAATTGTGAAATGCTCAACACAGGGACAAAATTTTAGCCATCATGAGTTTGACTTTCCATTTCCCAGGTATGACCTTCTATCTAGGGAAGGAGTAATTATTCTAAGGTTACAAGGGCATGGTGTGGTGAGTATCATTGGATTCAATCTAGACTTAACAAGAGTAGGTGATTTGGCGTTGCTTGTTACTCATATTGGCATGTACATGAGGGTTCAAGTGTGGTTGAAAATAGGACATGGGACAGGAAGCTAGATTATAGTTGACATGCATCATCACAAATATTATTTCTCTTCTATTTTTTTCCAATCCATTAACTATTGAGGTGTTTGAAGAAGTTGATTCATTACCTAGGGTAGGAGATATGTGGATCCCAATGGCTACAAGTTCACCTTTTCACTGTGTGAGGTTTTTCATTCCAAGAATTGATGTGTTATTTGTTGTTGGTGACAAAATAATTAAGATTGACATTTTGGAGCAGAGTCAAAGGCCCTGGTTTAGCTACTAGGAAAAAATATTGATGGGAAGTGGTTGTGGAACTTTGAACATGATGAAAGAATACAATATGAATCTCATCAATTATTTGTTGGATCATATGTAATCATTAACGATAAACCCAATCAAGAATTAGAATTATATTGAAGTAGTTTGATTTTGGAATTCACAATGGATGGAAATAGCCAATACATTTGAAAGCAATCCTATGATAGATAATTGCTTTAATCCCTCTTTGTTTGATTTTGGAATTCACAATGGATGGAAATAGCTAATACATTTGAAAGCAATCCTATGACAGATAATTGCTTTAATCCCTCTTTGTTCAATTTTGAAATACCTAATTTTGAAAATGGAAAACCTGTTACTAAATTAACACATATTTGGATTCTTGGATCATTGAAGATAGATCAACACTATGTTAGATTCTACCTACTAGAGATGGAAAGTATGTTTAAAATATGGGACATAATTGTTAGGGTTGAACATTTTGGAATTGTTTCAAAAATGTTAAGTTGGAGTTTGAATAAAGAAAATGTATGGGTTAAAAATAATTTTAAAAACATTGATTTTGCTTTAAACTTTGATTAGGAGAGAAAAAAAATTGGTCTTTATATGTAGTGATCATAAAAGTAGTGGATCAAGTAGGTACCACAAGATGACAAGCCCAAAGGGCATGGATGAATTTTTTTGGGGAAAGGAGTTTGAGGATGTTTACGACTAGATGGAAAGATTGGAGATGACGGCAAAAGTAAGGGGAATTGATGAACAAAAACGGTTCAAGATTGGCAAGCTGAATTTGCGAGGAAAGGCAAAGGATTAGTATAAGAAATTGGTCACTGCTTTAGTAGATTGGCCATGTATGAAGGTTGCCATGCCTTTGAAGTGTGGTACAGTGGACAAAGAAAAGATCAAGGTTAAATTGGACCAAATAAAGTACTCCAACCAAAATAGAAAATTCAGGCCTACCATGATAGGATGGAGAAACTATTTGCAAGGTACAAGTTGGAGGATATTGAGCAAAGGAGAAGGTTTCCTTTCCAAGTTGCGCCCTAAGACTAGAAAACTTTGTGTAATGGAAGACTGTGCAAGTATGGATGAATTGTTTATAGTAGCTTTGGAAGTAGAAAGAGTTGTAATGGAATTGGGAGAAACTGCATATGAATTGTTGAAGTAGGAGCAAGAAAAAGGTGATGTGACTGACGCTGTCATGGAAAAACATGTTAATGCTTTGAATGAGTCATTCATAAGTTTTTTCAAACAAGGTATTTCATCAAGACTTGGAGATGGATCGCTTGGAATTAGCACTTCACCAATGTGCCAAATATGTAATGTAGTTGATCATGTTGTTATTATTTGTTCAAAAATTGGGGACTTGCAATTTAAATGCAATAAATGTGGTCTTCCACATAGGATGGAAAATTGTGGGCTTAGATGTGGTTTTTGTATAGGGATGGGTCATATTAAAAACATGTGTTGGAAGAATGGGGAAAAAATCACATTTAGCTGTAAATAATTATCTAGAAGTGCTTGTGGATGATGAATCAACAACACTTAAGCAATTGAATAGGTTGTGTGGGAGTAATCATGATATATATTCTGAAGCCATAATTCTTAAAAGGAGACTACTAGTGGATATGTAGGCACTAAAAATGGAAGAAGTAGAAAACAGAGCAACAAGTTTTGATTCTTTGGATGTTATGAAGGAAGAAAATTCTTAGTTTAAAATTTTAACACACTTCATCAAGGGCAAAATTGCCTTATCACCAATGGAAACCATTCTATCACAAGTGAATTGGAATACTTGGCGAGCCTTGTGAAATTGGCTTAAAAGAAAGGGATGATAATTTGAAGTTAGCAAATCTAATAAAATTAAATGAGGCACCTACAATTCACAAAATATGCATAAGAGTCATAGAAGTAGGATGCTACATTTGTTAGTAGGTGTTGGCAATAATCTAGTTGAAGGACTTGTGGATACAAAAACATTAATGTCAATTATGTCAACATTTGTATTGCATGAGTTAGGGATCATGCATTTGGTTACAAGCATGGAGTTTTACAAAACTACCTAAGGGTTAGTAACACAAGTGTTTGGGAAGATAAATGAGATTACAATAAGAGTGGGAGAAGTTTGGTGCTTAGTGACTTTCATAGTTGTGGATATTGACAATTACGACCTATTTCTCGGATTAGCCTTTTTGATAAAAATTGAAATATTAATAGATGTAGAAAAAGGCATAATTCAAATGTAAACTTTTATTTTTTATAAACACAAAATTGAAAAAAAATGAAAATTTGAATGTTTTTTAGATGTTTATAATAGTTACCTATTACTATAAAAAATTTGAGGATGAAATAAATTGTATTATGAAAATTAAAAAGCCTTTTATCAAAGTTATGTCATTGAATGAAGTTGTTAAACATCATTTATTCAAACCAAACTTTGACATTGGAAATTTTTTTATTCATTTTAGATTTTCAATATCCATATTATTCAATCAACACAACTTTCCATGATTCACATGCCATTAAAGTGGCATCGCATAGACAAACGTAATAAGAATTGTAAAAAAGTTAACTTTTTGACATCAATTTTGGCTCATTCGAGCTCATCTGCACCTTCAGTCAAAAAATTTCGGTAGTGGTTATAGATTTAATAGAAAAGTATGAATGGGAAGTTCTTAGGGTTACTATGTGGATAGACTAATCTCTATCAGATTCATGGTGCTAATAATTGTTTTTTATTTTGTCATTTTTTTATTCACAGAAAAGTTTCTTAAAAGAAACCTTCATGTGATGATAAGCTTGTTCTTAAGTTTGTGTGAAAGCTTAGGGATTAGTATAATGTTCGTTTTTTTACTTTTGAATGGAGGAGAATGGTGTGAGCATGGGAAGCAACGTAGTTACAAAAGGGACACAAAATTTGAAGCTAAGTACACTAGTTGTTTTTGAATGGATTGGTGTGTTGTAGAAATAGCATTCAAAATGTTGGAAACACTTTTGATTTATGATGAAAGGATGAATGCCCATGATGAGTAGGTTTTGTCTATCTTTCTGGGAGGTTACTCTTGTTTTTTCCATTGTGTAGTTGACCTTTTAGAAAGAATATGGGTATTATCATGAACATAGGTCAAGGATTAGGGGAATGATGAAGGATATAAGGATTTGATGAACGACCCATTGGTAAAGGAATATGTGTGAGTGAGCATTGTGATGGGGTGTTAAGTGTTTTGGATGAAGGAAGAGAATACCTAGTAGCTTGGGACCTCCAAATGTGTGCATGAATTACTTAGTTGGGTTTTGTAAAATTAGTCCAGTTGGGTGTTGAGGCAACATTTGTCAAACTTTCAAATTTTATTTTGTAGAGTGAATGCTAGTTTCAATGTGAAAGTTGTTTGAATAACATTGGGGTATTTTGTTACAAAGATTGTTATTATGGGTGTCTTGGTGTTGAGGGAAGCTTTGGATGTGCCAATTTGGTTAGTTGATGCTCAAGAGAGTGAAATCGGAGTGGTCTAACCCCTTAGGCCTATATTTAGTAAATATGATAACCATAGAACATCTACCCTTCATGAGCATGTACCATTGGAAATTTGATGGATAAATTCTTGAATTTGTGAACTATGTGTATACAGCTGTTGTTGGGTTGTTGGTGTATAGTCAATGTGTTTTTTGGGAACTTACCAATAGTGTCACATTAGTTTCCAGATACTACTAGTGGAAATTTTTAGATTAACTTGCAAGCCTTCATTAGTTGCATTGAAGTAAAATGCTTCTTTGATACACATTGAATTGTGTTAGGGCTATGTAATTAGTTCGCAAATAGGATGTTTTTGTCTTCTTTGAAGCCTAGTCCCAGTCCTTAACCAATGCTATTTGATTTGTTAGATGGCCATTGCTTCTATAATTAATGCATATCTTCATTATCGTTTGCAACTCATTACCAAGTGGTGAAAGGTGGAAAAGATCATGATGTAAAAGTTCTTTACAATTATGCAGCTTTTAACTCCCCTATGAACCCAGAGGAAGTTAGAGAGAGTGACCAGCCCTCACTGATCAAGTCCTTTTCATCAAAGTGAAAAAAGGTGCAACAAGTGCAACTTGGAGTGTGGCCGCACATGATGGCCTTATTGGAGGTGGGAATCATGTATGCGTCTCCTCCTCCCTTTGCCTCACACCTTAAGATGGCTGACATTGTGTTTCAAGTAATCTGATCCATTTCCACTAATCCTATAATTGCGTTGTCTTTTGTCATTATTGCATTCACGAGTGATGTGTGATATGGAGGCAACCATGCCATAGGGAGTGGAGCCAATGGAGAAGGGTATCACAAAATCAATGGGAGGATTTGAATGTAATTTTTCAAACATGTACTAAAACAATTGAAATCATTTTTTTCTTTTAATTTGATATATTTAACAAAAATTATTAGAGTTTTTTCGAATGCAATTTTATTTTCAATATATTAATATACATATTTTCAAAAAATTGAATCAATCAAATAAATAAAAGTACCCAAACAAGTTTTGAAACCAATATAAACTGATCAGCTCAAGCAAATTTTCCACAACTTTTCTGGAAAATGTGTCAATGTACAAACGTCCTTGAAAAGGAGTGGGCTCACAGTGCAATGTAATGGCTCTATGCCTTTATGGCAAATTCAAAGCAGTGACAGTTAAAGCAGGAATTATTGTTGCACAAAGCTAATAAAAAATGAATGCAGAATTGGGTCCACAGCAACACCTGGTGAACATTCCTAGTCACCCTAAACCCTAAACCTAAAGCTGCTGGCCGGAGGCTTGTGAGCTTTTGCAATGGGCAATTGCTCCTTGGATAGAGCTGTGAAGCTCAGACATGATACTGCTGTTGCTATTGCAGCTAGTGTTCTTGTTTCTGCTGCTCATGGGACTAGTTATACTAGTACTGATATTGCTACTACTTCTACCACCCAGGATCAGCAGCTTTGGACTGCTCTTGGAAGTCTTGAGATTATTCATGGTGCTCGATTTGTTGTTGTTGTTGCAATTGCTTAACTTGAGCGGGCTGTTGGTGGCAGCTGGGGATACGAAGGTACGTCCTGCTGCAGGACGTACTATCCTGCTGGGACTGCTAGCATTCATCAGCCTTGCACCCGGTGTCGTGCAGGACGCTACTCCGGATGCTGCAGAACTTGCAGCAATAGGGTGCAGAACGGGACTCCTGACCTTCTCGATTGCTGGCATGGACTTGGGGCGTACTGCATGCAGCAGCATCAGATCCTCATATTGCGCGGGAGCTGCTGCAGCAGGCCGCAATGTATTCTTACGCTCCAAATTGGGAGTTTTGGTATTCGACATCTTCTGGGGTGACTGCCTGCGAGTGTGATCATCTGCTGCAGCAGCCTTCAGTTGATTAGGATGTTTGTGAAGATCAGCTGAACCAGCTGCTGCAGCTTGAGTACTACTCTTTGATCCATAGGGTGCTTTCAGGATCTTCACAAACAGTAGCCAGCGTTCACGTATCTTGGAGATATTGGTAGCTTGAACCCTAGACGTTTGCTGGCCCAGCTTACAGCTCGAAGCTGAATGTATGGTGTACGAATGCCGCCAGGGCGTTGTTCCTCTCAGTGCAGGAATTACAGCTTCGTGCTCTTCATGAGAGCAGGAGTGCTCATCATGTCTGGAAGTAGCTCCTCGCATTGAAGCTGTGATACTGCGATTTGCTGTTGTCTCACGGGTTTGATGGCGAGTTTCAGAAAATCGGAAGATGGGTCGCGGTGATTGGTGGTGCCGCATGAGGTGGTCCTCGTGTCCAATCGACTTCGGCGTCTTCTTAGAACCGAACAGGCCCAGGTGCTTCAGATTGAAGGGAAATCGAAGCCACGAAGAATTGTGGAGAGACGACACTTCAGACGGCTTCACAGTGCAACTGCAGCACGGGGCGTGACATTCTCGATTGGTATTCAGCTGGTGACCAGAGTTTGTGTTTTCCTCGCTTGATTCTTGTTGCTGTGACGACGGGCGCATCCGAGCTTGTTGTTCGTTGCTGTTGACAGTAATTGCATCATCCTGGGAGCTCCCGTTAGAACACCGCGAGGTGGTACTAGTGTCTCCTGTTTCCCTAGTGTCACCGCCGCCGGACTCACAAGACGTACTCTGTTGGGAACCGAAACTGGAGCTCCTGGAATCCTCCTGCATCGTCCTCAAATCCACTGTGGGCGCTGCTGTAACATTATTTCTCGTCTTGACGTACAGGCTGCAGCTACAGTTATATGACGACGGCTGTAGAATATCACGAAGCATATTATTCTTGGGCGACTGCAGACGTTTCATGGTGCTCAGTGGGACATGATCCGAACCTTCTCTTCGTGAAAGGATATACTTGTGATCTTGACTCACATGATCTATCTCAAGAATTTGGTCCAAGCCTGAACGGATCAGGATCGGAGCAGCCTTCTTGCAAGAGAACTCATGATGACCCGAAGAGATCAAGGCACACCTGTTTGTCATGGGTAATACTCCCGCATCTGGCCGTATCTGCTCCGGCTCCTCTGCGTACTGCAAAGTGCAGAACCCCAATTGATCGCGGAAGAAGCTGTGATCCGCGGAAGAAATCGGGCCCGCGCCAGCTCCTGGCTGCAACATTGTGCTCCAATGCTGCACGGCAAGCTCCAAGGCCCGACTCCAACCTATAAATGCGAAATATCTTGTTACTCGGCAACTGCTGCATGCGGCACTTGATCTCGACTAATGATTCTCGCCCTTCACGGATATGATGCAATATAATATAGTTCCTAGCTAGCTCGATCTTATACTGTCCGACGTCGTAGACTACTTTCGGTCAATTCGAGACTGGCCCCAACCGATCAATATCCTTCTTCACATTGATATATCTACAAAGAGAAGTTTCATGATAATATTGTACAAAGAGTTTCATGATAATATTGTACAAAGAGTTTCATGATATTGAACATGAATCTAATTCTCATCCGGCCTGCATCTACGTCCTTGGGATTCTCTCATTCAATAAGTACCCATTAGACACAACACCTATAAACTCCGACCCAGCTGCACAAGATCTTCAGAGGCGTGCAACCGCTAGAGCTGGAGATAATCATGCATGGGCGCAACAAATTTAGCAGGGGGGAAATGAAAAAAGAGGAGCTTCTGGAACACACCTGGAAATAAACCGATACTCTTGGGGACTTGCAGCGCTTAGAGAGATGCTCAGGACATCAGTACACTACGTACGCGGGTGCTCGGATCAGGCCTACAAGGAGCTCTTGGATCGGTGATTGCCTTGTGAGAAAATTGTCTAACTTTACCTGCAAGAATAGGCTCCAAACGTACGTAAGTAACAGGGAATTGTACAACACAAGGGCGGGGTTTTACAACATTCACATTAAGGAACCTCACAGGGAATGTTCATCTAGAAGGATTTATGTACAACTCTAGCATATAACTAAACTTGGGGAAGTTGGCTATTTATCCTCGGTTGGACAGCACCTATTAGGGAGAAATCTATTTTTTTCCCTTTGACATAATTGGTTCTAAAGAGCGATTTCTAAAAAGGATTTTTTTTCCCACTTGTCACACAGAGAGTTGTACGAGAACTCCTTGTGAGGAGACCACAGGTATGACCAAAAAACTTGAGAAGACTAAGCTTAGATCTGTCATAAATTTTTCTCCAGCGACTAGTTATATAACTAGAGGAGTAACTTCATGAGCTGCTGCAGCTAGCTTGCATGGCAGTACTGGATGATCAGCTGCAACATCGTTTTGTTGACGTCTGTAAGCTGGTAATCATCATGGGCGTTTATAACTAGCTGATGATCAATATGAGCAGCGCCCCTAAAGTGTGTAAGCAAGCACACATGCATGCAGGGGTCTCATTGGGCCGAAGAAAGTGCATCTGTTCTAGTAGTACGTCATGTGAGCACTGCAGCAATACTGATGTAGTCACATTAAAAGCACCATTTTGTAGTTCAGAAGATCAAAATAATATATTCCGCTGTACACCAGACCCCACTAAAGTCCACGACATTCTTGCAGCTATGATGACGGAAGAGAAATCGTCCAAGAGCACAGGTGTAAGGATCGAACAGACACACAGAGACGCAGAGAATAGAACGGAAAGAGGAGGAGGAGAAGAACTCTCGGGAGTGTCGAGGGAGGGACGGAAGTGCCTGCTGCTGCTGCTTCTGCATGTGTCTTCTGACAGAGGCCATTTATGACGCAGAATATGCGCCGGCCATGTCTGTTCTGACAGTGGCCGTTTACGACACAGTAAAATACGGATTGGAAATTTTTTATTTATGATTTTATGTATATACTTTTTTTTTTGTGAATTTATTTTTTAAAGATTATTGATATATGATATATTCAAGCAAAAGGAACATAAATGCAAAAGTTTTGTTAGAAATCCTCAACCAAAAAAAAAAGTTATGAACTTTTGAATGTTTTGAAATGGACTTTTTTTTAAAAAGTTCATATTATAATTTTTTTTTAATGGATTTTTTTTTAAAAATTTAACATGTAAAGAGTTATTTGGGTGGGCTTTTATTCAAATAATATTTATTTGTTCATTAACCACCTTGCAATCCCTCGTTTCACCAATGATATCATAATAAACTATCATATTAACATTGTTGGATTTTTATGGATTATTTATCCACTAGAATCAATGCACCTTATCTTGCAACCACCCTAGGAAAATTAATTTTAAGCATCAAGTTAGAAAAAGTTCAAAATTAAATAGTTTAATTTTAAATCTAAAATTAATTAAATACAAACTATAACCTACTAGTGGTTTTCTAAAACAATTTCTAAACCTAAGTTGTGTGATGGGTTTTTAATTTTATCTTTAAAAATCCCCCCATTAAAATTCTAAAACAAGAACTACTAAAACATTTTTTTGCCTTAAATGTTTGACAAAAATTACATCCAAAAAGCTACTCCTTCCATATTTCATGGGAAATTTATAAAGTGGTGTTGGGGCAATTTTTCTCATGGCTAGAAACCTTTGTTATTTTGGAAAATAACTATTTTTAATTTAAAATTTTCATAAAGGGTGAAATCACACTAATTCATGTACACAAGCAATTGTAACCAGTGTTTGGTTTTGTGTACCTAACATTTTAGAAATAAATAAAGAACTTGAAATGGAATTGCTTTCACATAAAATTATTTTCCACATATTGATATATATTATACTCAAAAACACTTTAAAAACATTATAACAAGTGTTCTTAAGCAGTAAAAGAACTTGTAAATGAATTTGAATTTTTTTTAAATGACTTATGTTTAGCAAATTTTCTATGTAAATCATAACATAATAGTGTGATGAAAATCTTCAAAATATTTCAAGAATATTCCAAAACAAACACCCAATAAGCAATCACCCAAGGAGGTGGGTGTGGTGTATAATATCACGTTAACACCTTAAAGTTATAGGCTAATTATTTCAAAGTTAAAAACCTTTGAATAAGGTAATGAAAAACCAATCTAAAACCCAAAAATGACTTAAATTCAATTAGAATTAAACAAGTTCACTACTTTGGACCAATGTTAAGTGTGTATATGGTCCAATTGATATAATTATTATCTAAGTGTAAGTGTATATAAAAAATATACACACTTCACATGTAAGTGTAAATGTAAAATCAAACAAAAAAAAAACTTCTATGTGGTTTTTTAGATTCTAAATCATAAACGTAAAACTTGGCTTGTTTATGCAAAGTCAATATAGTTTTTGCCAATCAAAATTCTTGAATAATAAAGGTCTTAGTGTCTATATTACTAACACATGTGGATAAAAAGCTGAATGCTCTTTGATGTAGGATCATTGTGATCATTCTTCCACAAGAAATTAAGGTTTATAACAAAATGGGGGTATTGCACTTCTTGCTTATAATTTAATTGTGGTCTTCTAAACAACAAAGCAAGACCATAACAAATTCATGTGTAAGATGACAAAGGGTGGATGACACCTAAAATATAATGTTGATGAAACTTGCAACAATGTTAGGAATTGCAAGATGACCGCAACACTACCACCTACACTTTAATAAAAATGTAGATGAAAAGGAAAAACATGAAAGAGTTCACCTTAAACCCTTAAACCCTATTATGCAAGACCACAATGAAAGAAGTTGCAATATAATCATTTTTAAAAAAAGGTGCAAAATGACAAAAAGGGGAAGGAATAAGGTGTAAGAAGTTCATTTGTTGGAACCTACAAAAAGATAAAGTGTTGCAAGATGACAACAATGTCATCAACTAAATTTGCAAACAAATTAGACAATGGGGAACAACATGGGGGAGGTCACAAAACAACAATGGGAAGGATTCTATAAGATGTCATTTCTCCATACTTCATACCTAATGCTCTCTTCTTTCCTCATGCTTACCATTTGCCCTTTTAACCTTTCCCATTTTTTTTTCTTTTTTTGTTGAACCAACTCCATTTCCACAATTTTCATTTTGATTCCTAAAAAGAAAAAAAAAGAAAAAATGTGTAATATGCATATGTATTACGTATTGTTTTGATTGTTTGTTCATTCATTATCCCACAAAAGATTAAGGTTCATAACAAAATGAGGATATTACAATTGTTATTGAATATTTTGGCTTTTTCAAAAATGAGAGTTATGCATCATTATTTACATTTATACAATGAAAAATATACACAATAATGTGTAAATTTACATGTAAATAAAAAATAAGCATAACAAATAATGTACATGTAAAAACTTAAGCTTGTAAATGATTTACATTTAGACAATTTAACATAACATATAAATCAACCATTCACATTTACACTTACACACACAACAATGATTTGGATTTAAAATTTGCAACTCATGTGTTGGTCTTCACAAAGCCCAACAAAACAAATGACTTGCTTTCATTATTAAAAAAAAAAGTGTTTTGCAACTAACCTTGCAACTCAATTTTTCAATCATAATGACCACTTGCAACTCATCATATATATGGTGCAACTCATTGTAACTCAATTGTAGCTTTGTTGTAACAATTCCTTTTCAACTACTATGCAACTCCCTTATGATTACAAGCATAATGTCATGTTAATGTCATTTTTCATCCATTCATCGAAATTTAACATATGGCCCTATAAAATCTTTTGGTGATTTTGTTTTTGAAATATTGATATCCATTGTCCATTATGGTTATTCATTTTGGATGGTCTTAAATTATGACATGTGGCATAATCAAAAGCTGCCATGTGGCAAATTAATTGAATCTTGGAAACAAATATATATTTATATATAAGTACCTAAGTAGGTCATTATATAACCATAGGTAAGTTGGTAGTTCCTACATACCAACCTACCTATTTACCTGCTTATTTAGGTAGGCAAGTAAGTAGGTAGGAAAACATAATATTAAAAAGGTAGGTGGATTAAATAATAGTCACATAAATTTTATAATTTTGTTCTATGTTTTGCTTTTAGGGTTAAAATTTTATGAATTCATCCCAACATGGCATGTGTATTTTAATGTGAGAAAAAGATGTCTCCTTTATATATTTTGTGAAATGAAATATTGAAAATCAAACATATGGGTTAAATCTTTTAGTTGCTCCTTAGTTGCAATTGAGTTGCAACTACAAAAACGACTTTTCCACATGCTTTGTGTTTGATTTTAATTTTATAATTAATCTAAATTTTATAATCAATCATCTAACGTAATTATTTGAAATTTAATTATTTAAATTAAATATCTGATAAATAAATATCTAGATTTATTATCTGAATTAATTAATCAAATTAAATTCATTTTATTTAGTGAATTTAAATAACTATTTATTAGATAATCAATATCTGATTTTAGATATTTATTTATTTATTTTCTTAATTAACTAAAAAATATTTATTTTCATTTTATAAATGAATTCATAGGAATAGTTTATTTTTTTTTAATTAATTAATTAATAGTAATTAAGTATAACTAATAATAAACATGAATTTGAATAGAAGACATTGAAATATATATAGTCATATCCATATCTACAACCTTATTGAATGGTTAATAGAATATACACATTACATTTAATTTCAATTCAAAAGTGAATTTTCACCCTTCATAAAATTCTATGGTTTTATATGTATGTATGACAACATGATATTGTGAGTTGCAATGTGATGGAATATTAATAATACAAAAATTTAACACCAATCACAAAAAATAAAACTACAATATTTAAAATTTATTTATTTAGTTAATTATGCAAGAATGAATTATCTAAATTAATTAATTTCATAAATTTTTTGAATTAGATTGATTAATTTAGATTTAGGAATAATTTTTTAATCTATTTTTAGATCATATTAATTAAGAAAATTAAGCCATAAATTAATATTTAATACTTAATAAATTATTTTAAAATATTAAATATGCCACAAGATGCAACCCAATTCTAATGAGCTATCCACAAAAGAATCAATTATTATCAATTTTACACTTGTTCATGCAACCTACAAAAATTTTAAGTGTATATGCTTGAATATCTTGATGTGCCTCCAATATAAATATTTTTAATATAGTTTATGTAGCATTGGGATCCAATTTGAAATCTACAAATCACACTTTATATGTATAATGAATTGATAGTATTCTATTAATGGTTAAATACTCACATTATAATGGCCATCCAGTTGTAAAACAATGTTAATATTGTGACCCCATAATGCTATGTATATATGTAACAACAAATAGCATCCATGTGGCACAATAATGGCATAATAGTGGGCAAGTAATAATACAATAGTGGCCAACTAAACACAAACAAATTTTATAATTGAAAACCAATTACAAAGCTTGTACCTCATGGACGGTGGGAATGTGGACACATGGTGTAATTGCACATATGAAAGTTATACGCTAATTGTAAAAACGTTATTCAATGTGTAGCTCTTTTTTAACAATTTTAATTTAGTTGCACATTACAACTATAATGCAATTCCTAAAAAAACCAAATGTAATTGACGACATGCATAAATATGGTGTGTATAAATTACTATATATGAAACACATTTAAAACTATGGTGCAACTACTGAACATCTAACTTATTTTTTAACATGAAAATTTATTTATTAAATCACCATATTTATAAAGTGGATAGGAGTTGCACTTTGGAGGATGTAGTTGTAACATAGTTGTATTTGAATGGTTTTTGAACACTACTTGCAAGGCAATGTGGACACGATATTTCATACTGTTTAAACAACCAACTATCATGATTATAAGTCAAGTTTGTGGCATTTAAATAGAGTAAACTCTCAACTTATATTGTTTAATTTTTCATGTTTATAGGTGGGGGGCCTAAGGAAATGATTAACATTTTGTGTTGGATGTCATAAACACCAATAGTATGGTAAAGGCCCAATAGTTATGGTGTGCATAGTAGAAGGGGTATTAACTAAAGCAAAAAAAGGTGGCAACCATGCCTGGAATAAAATATGCATGTAGGCAATGAGACAACTAAACATACATCCTAGAAGGTTCATCTTCTTCTTTTTTTTGTAGGGGGGCGAGGGGAAGGTAAGGTGTGAGGATGGAAGTTTCTTGATTTTTTTGTTTTGATCATGTTTTTAATAATAATCCCTAATATTTTCAACTTCACAATGTGTTCCCCAAAGGTCTTCCCAATAGCACCTTACTTTATCCCATTTTTTTGCTCAAAGTTTTCCCCTTTATAGGTGAGCCAAAGGGGAAGCATTCATGTAGCCAAAATTTGGGGCAAGGTAAATTACAATTATGTTCAATAAAAAAAAATCACAACACTTGGTCACACTTCCTAAATTTTTGCCTTGGAAATTAAATAGGAAAATGAACAATTTATAGATTTTACTATTTTAAAAAAATGTCACTATAACATATGCATTATTGATGCACCAATTGGTGAATTCTGCTTAAATTTTGAAAAATGTGGCATTAGGATCAAGTCCTTTTGAAACATTTCATAAAATACCATGGAATTTTAGGTCTAATTGTTGACATTGAATTTACAAACACATGTATGTCTAGAGGATCCTTCCATTCATAAGACAAAAAGTTTAAACTCTCAAACACATATGCCCCCAATATCTCTCCTCCTCAAAAATCCCACATCCATTTTTTTTATAGATTCCATGTCCCCCTTATTTATGTAATTTAAAATTTCATAACCATTTATCGATTTCCCCAAAACAAACCTCCTAGAAATCATCCCCAACATACTTGTATGTAACTATTGTTTAGATTCCATTTTAGTACAAAATTTCAATCATAATCCTAGAAATTAGAGAAAAAGAAAAATCTTCTTCAAACCCTTGGTGACAAATTAAAACCTCCTATGAGCACATCCCAAATGTTAATCCCATTTTTCCCTATAGTGATAGCCAAAGCCCCATTCCACATTATTTTAGATTTTTCATTGCCTCCCACCCCATTGATTTTATTTTTATTTATTCACATGTTTAAATATTCATAGGAGCCTTCATGATCTTAATGGAAGGTATTTCCATGGTTAATTAATTTGTCTCAAACACATATTATATCACCTCAAGGACATACCCCTTGCTTGCAATCCTTCCTCATTAGCATACTAGAAAAAAAAAAACATGCCTCACATCAAAAAGATAAAAAAATTACGTAGTTTTTTTTTTCAATCCCAAGCGCCTATTTCACCATCTTCTATCCTTTAAATCCTTTTCCACACAAACACCATCCACCGTCACCAACCTCATGCACTCATCACCCACCACAAATTGAGCATCCACCATCAAAGAAAAAAACACTAAATATAAGAATCCAACATCACACCACACTTTGACAACTAACAACAAACCAAATGCCCACAATGGCTTCAATGCATTTTCCATCACCAATAGTCACCTACAACATATAAAACATAACAAACGAACCTACCTATTTAAAAAAGTATACACTTCTCCATTGTAATCCTTTGATTAATGATGTTCACACCATCATGAACATGAAACAACCAATTGAAAGCTAGGGCACCTTTGCCACTACATTATCCAAGCCTATCCTTTTACATCCAATTATATTTTTAGGTCGCACTCCATCCTCACACACAAATTGTTATTTTGGGGAGCCTTTTAATTTTTTGTTTTATTTTTTGTGATCAATGGGCCAATAAATAAAAACCCCTAAAAGGAAACCCCTTTAATTGATAATAAAGGGTGTGGAATTCAATCTTTATTTTTATAATGAAAGATTTTTAGAACACAATTTTGCTAAAAACAAAATGTTCTGTTAATAACCTTTTTTTTAAAAACAGTTATCTACAAGGGCCAAAATTTTATTATTTGAAAGGACGGTGTTGCCACATTTATGTCTACTTTCTATAATATGAAATACTCCTTGAATAATGTCATTAATTAAATCAAAATTTGCCTAAAGATGCTACCACCCTCATTCCATTGGGAAATTGAAAAAAAAACATCGGTAGGGGTGAACCTACTTTAAGTTTTAACTACCAATGCCCATGTTGTCAACCTCATCTGCACAAATGCCTACAAAAAAAAAATTCTTGAAGTGCAATCCCTAAATTTAACAATTCCTAGTTTTGGTGTCACCAATGAAGCCATCCACTACCTTGACACAAATACTCCATGGTGTCTCTCTTAATAACACTAGAAGAGTTTACCACATTTTTGTCTTTCATCATTCAACAAAGATGTTGTGTGTTGGATGTTGTAGCTTGGAAAAAAAAATTGGAAGTAGTGCACACTTGTGAAAATATGAATATTTGGGATACGCCTAGTTATTTGCTTGTTCTTTTTTTGAACTTGTATGGAGTGTGAATTTTCCTAATAAATTTTTTATGGTTCCATTGATCTTGGAGGTGTGGTCTATCATTTTCCATTGATGTGCTTAGTGGTTGGTGATGAACATGGATGACATTTTAAACATGGATGCAAAACAAGCTAATTAAACACCTCCCCAACTTTAAAATTGGTTATATGTTTGTTCTAGTTGTTATGTGTCTTGTTGTAAAAAAAATGTTTTCAACAAATTAAGTTTCACATTTTTTCTTAGAATTTTGTTGCACAAATTAATTGAGACAACTTGTTGAGATTTATGGTTTTGAGTTTCCTATTATAGACATGACTAGGGGGGTTATTTTTCTCTTATATAAGTGGTAAATGTTAATCATATTCTGCTCTTCTAATTGAGATTTTTGTATCAACATACTTTTATTAAAACATCAAAATTTGTAAACAACAATAAAATTTCAAAAAACAAAGAATTAGATATGATAAAAATGTTCAAAAAAATAAATGCATGCTATGTTGTAAACAAAAAATTGTCGCAATTTGATAGTTTTTGATACCTATGGAACTTTCATACATCATATGGTGGATGTTTGGCAAAATGTTTTACATCCCAACATATCATTGTATCATGAAATTGGAGCAAATATGAACAAATTAATCATTAATTGGAATACATTCACTTTGCAACAGCCTTGTCACAATGCTGCAATTATAAAAAAAGGATTATAAAGAATTAAATTTAATGGTACTTTATCCATGAAATTTTTCACATGTAAAAAAAAAACATGAAAAAGAATATTTTTCACTAAAATTCTCAATTTCTTTTCAAGTTGTGACATTCATATTCGATGTTTTTAAAACATTTGTTAATACATTATGTTATAATAATGATGAAAATTGTGATCTTTGAAGTTGTAAAATATTTTTCCATTGAAGATGTAGATGGGCTAAGTGTTGTTTTTACTGTTTTTTATATAAATAATGAGTTTTCAAAATTAATAAAAAAATGATAATGTGTTGTAAAATAGGGGTTCTAAATCAATGTTTATAAAATTATTAGTTTATTTTTACATAATGATACAACTACCAATCAATTACATATTGATGGGTTTAATAACTTATTATATGTTTAAAGCTCAAATTAACTACATGTGATTTCTAAAAGATTTCAAAGTGAATGAAACCTTACGTATTACTATTTTTTATTCTGTATGTACTCCCAATTTTCCCTAAAATTGTTGACATTGTACCATGTATCTACCCAAAACTTCAAATCTACACCAAAATCATTTCTACAATTGGTTGAAAAAAAAAATTCAAAATAGTATGAAATTAAAAATATAATCAAAAAATACAAAAAACAACATATATCTTTGAAAATCAAAGTAGTTCATCTCCTAAACTTTAGTCTAAGCTCTCTCTAAAAATAATCTACAACATACATCTATTGATTCAAAATCAAACCCTTCAAAAGATATTTCCCACCATAAACCAATTTCAAATTGCTCTCAACTATCCTAATTAGTCTAACCCCATTTTGCCTTGAACAACAAGGGGGTGCATCAATGGGGGTGTAGAAGAATGCATATGCATCAAGCATGACAAGAAATTTGATTCATATGCATTCTTGATGCGTAGGTGTTTAATGACAAGAATGCATATGCATCAATGGGGGTGCAAAAGACATGGAAATTAACCCTTATTCCATGCCAACCATTTCATCCACTTCCACTCATTTTCTCTTTCCCCTTATTTCAATGGCTCATTAATGAAAGAAATTTTATGTAGATGCATTCTTGTCATGTTTACTTTTAAACACCCAACACTTGTTAATTTCAATTTTGAAGACAACTAGTCAAATTGAAATTGTTAAAAAAATGTTTTCCCTACTGCAAGAAAATCAAGTAATCACAAATGGATTAACCATAATAAGCGTTGCCCATCTACCTTTCCCAAATATAAATGGGATCCTTACATGCCTCCATTAGGTTGTTCCTTGTTAACTTATTTCCCAAATACAAACCTCCCCCCTAAAGGTTGTTGCATCCTTTACTTTCATCTAAATCCCTTTTACATTGATGTGGACTTTTCAAACCAACATGTTATTTGGGGCCTATGACATTGTTGCAATGTATGGCCTTGTGGCATTTCAAATCTTTTTTTTAAAAAGAAAATTAACTTAACAAGCATTTAGGGGTTAAACAAAAATGTGAAATAAAAAATTTTCATTTCATGGGTTTCATTGAATGATTTTTTTTGCAAAGGCCTACAATTGTTCAAAAGTTTTTGAACATCCCAACTAGCCATTCACTACCTGTGAAATTGGCATGAAGCTTTCCACTATGTAGTAATTTAACTCAATTTTAAAAGCAACTCCACCCCTTGTTATTTGAACCTTCAACATTTAATCTTCTATTCAAAATGGCTAGCTTACTATTTCCATGATTCACCCATAAACATGAACATAGGATTATAAAAGCTAAAAGATCCAAACCAATTTAATCAATCAATTACTTAAACCAATCAATCAATAATAATGTTACACTATGCAATGTCTTTTGCTAATCAAAGCATCTTGTGCACAAATGCTAACCTAGTCAACAAATACTAAATAAGAGAAATGAATTAAATGTGGCACCAATTTTGACATAGTTGCAAAACAATGCTTAACAAGAAAAATATTTTTGAAATTTTTTGACTATACTCAAACTATGATTAACATTTTAATTATCTTTTTTACACAATGTTTCCAAGGTAAAATAAGTGATGTAGTGGTTAGAATCTCACTCTTCAACCAAAAGGTTTAGGGTTCAATTCTTTTCTCAAATTTTTCCTTTTCTTGCATTAATGAAATGGATGAAAAAAAAAAAGCTTCTAGACAACTTCTTCAAGCTAAATGTTCCAAGGAATTAGGAACTTTCCTCAAGGAGAAAGAGACAAAATGGTAGCCCCAACCATGTTTCACTAGAAAACAATTTTCCTAAAGAGAAAGGCACTAAGTTGTCCCTCAAGGGAGAAGGCAATTTAGTCCACTTCTCCCCCAAGAAATTTGACTTCCAACTATTCTTTTCGTTATAACTTTTAGTTCATAGTCTCAAATTAAAAATGCAAGATCATTTTACATATTTATGTTTCGGAAGTTTTCCAATGATATAAAGAATGTTTGATTTGAACAAAATTCATTTTCATATTTTCTTGTCAAAATTTGTAGAACTTGCTCCCCGAGGGAAGTTAATCCCCAAGACAACTTAATCCCTTTCCCCAAGGCATCTAGCTTGAAGAAGTTGCCTAGAGGCAATTTGAACCTCGAACCTTTTGGTTGAAAAAGAAAATTCTAACCACTAGATCACTATTTTTCCTTAAAAATAGTTTGCAAAAAATATAATTAAAATGATAATCATAATTTGGGTACAATCAAAAATAATAATTTATTTTTTTTGTTGTTGGACGTTGTCCTGCAACTGCGTTGAAACCAGTCCTGCATTTAATTCATTGCTCAAGTTTAGTGTTTGCCTAGCCTAAAACCATTTAATTACCCCCAATGAAACATAATACGTATTATTCTTTATCCAAAACCTGCTATGGAGTCTGTGGGTGGAGCTTCTTAATGTTTTCACATGCTCCACACTTGACAAATTCTGAATTGCAAAAAATTCAGGTTGTAGACTTTCTAGGAGGAATGAAGAGTGCATGACAAGTAGGTAACTGAAATGAAGTATACTATCCTACACAGGCTTGGCTGGGTGGACCCAATTTTGGATGGAGCAAGTCACATGCTGTGGATGCATTTACTGTGTTCTCATGACATCATTGGGCTTACTTTGGTTACATTACCAGATATAAGAGTTTACAGAAAGGATCCTTCTTTATTCTTGGCTACCTACTGGAACCTATCATAAAATTCTTGTGATTTGGAATTTTTTTTCTTGAAATCTGGCGAATTTGAACCACTTTTTGGTCCTAGAAATCCTTTGGATAGATTGAAATCATATTTTTCAGGTCAAAATTTGGCGAAAATTCGCCCATGAGAACAATACTGCATCTCAAATGATGAAAATCACTTTACTGTAGTCAGCAGATCATCCAGACTTAATTAAAGATAGTAAAAGAGGTGAAGAATGATCCATTTCATCGCGAACGTCATCTATGTACATGCAAAGTTCTCATGACATCATTGGGCTTAAAATTCAAGCCATATTCTCGTTTAGAGGAAGAACCCTCGAATCCTTCTAACTTCTACTTCATGCAAAATGTTAGTATTCCTTTCAAACTCAAAGTACAATGACCAATCAATCCTTCAATTCAAACCACACTTCAAAAAAATTCCTTCAAAATATAATAATGAAAGTACATTATGTTCTATAGACTCAGGTTACCTTGTGTCCCCACAGTCCTGACCTGACCCAATGATATTCCTTATTAAAGGCAACTCTGGATCAAATCCAGTGTTGGGTGGGTATTAGATTTTCATAATAACCATCAGTTTCGGTTCCTTTATATATTTCAGAATCAGACAACTGCCAGTTCCAAATATCTGAAAAGATCACAACCAAAGAATCACCGATTCTGGTCATTCCAAGACCCTCAAAGAACCACCAGGTGTCATGAAAGAACCAACGATTCTTTTTGCAATTATTTGACTTTCTAATGAAAATTGAGAACCTCAGTTGCATGATGGAACTTTATTGATCAGGATGCTTTGTCAAATCCTTCAGTACAAAGGGTAGGGTAGAGAGTTGTCCTTCACCTTGAAGATGGGCAAACCCTGCCCTTCATGTGCAAGGCTTAGCTACATAGTCTCCTCTCGTTGTCTTGTATGATATAATGCACACATACAAAGAATCAATAAAGTTCCCATCATTCATGTAGTTGTCATGGCAAATTATTATTGTACAGTATGATGAACAAAATTATGATGACCCCATTCCTTTAGTTGATGCTGTTGGGCAAATGAGTACACAAAAATTTAACATAAAAAATTGTAGTTGTCATCACAATTCATTATACAATACCAGGATACAATATTAAACCCCACTCTCTTTTTACTTGATGTTGTTGGGCGATGAACAGACAAAAGTTTTAATATAGAATATTGTAGTCATCATCCCAAATCACGTGGCAAATATATGCAATGTCCAGGTCTACATAATACAAGGCCTATTCATATGTGGTTATTATTTTGTTGTATGTACCACACCATCCTGAAAATGATCATCACTGGAATATGAAGGTTTCAGTGACTCAACACGATGCCAACCGTGGCCTGCAACCTGACGAGGTTGTTGATGTGGTGACATTTTATCAGGCAAGCTCGGATATATTGAGTGCTGGGAAACAAGGACGTGTGAATCAGTGTTGTGCGGTTATTTAAAAATTAATATTTTGTATTGTTGTTAAAGATTGATAACCTACCCGAAGGATAATCAAGTCATCTAGATTAGATTTATAATAATTCAATACCAAGTGATTAATAATTTTAACCTGTTATAAAACATTAATAACCAATTGGTAGCTTATTAATAACCGGCTTGATAACCAAGTCAAAACTCAATAACCAGCCAATGTTGCTTTCAACCAAGTGTGGACCATTTTGTTATTTGAGCTAATCCATAAATGTAATTCTGGTTAGATCAATTTCCATCTATTTTTATAAGCAACCACATTCATAAGGACTATTGAAATATGCCAAGTACTTATTTTGGTAGCTAATAGAAACCTAAGTTTATAATAATGATTTGAAAGTAATGTTGGTGTTAAAATGTTAATTGCATGGTTGATTAATCGGATGCCTAAAACTTAAACAATGTAAAAGCCACTTTTGACACTTTAGTTTGTCACTTGTGGGAGAGGCATTCAAGTTTTGGAGGCAAGTATTATATCTACCTATAACAATATCCTTTAGTGCAAATTAGTGTTTGCCAATTTTATTTTTTTAATAATCATCAGGTAGGCTATATTTTGAATTTTTTTTTGGGGATCA
>Ga0209611_10000769_pt1 | contig 50569 bp, 23 predicted proteins | sample S1TSphgellanicum_3_FD_187693 | JGI IMG/M metagenome (GOLD analysis project Ga0209611, IMG submission 187693) | Host-associated microbial communities from peat moss isolated from Minnesota, USA - S1T2_Fc - Sphagnum magellanicum MG (SPAdes) (version 2) | ecosystem: Host-associated > Plants > Peat... | reverse complement strand
GAGAAACAAACCATCAACACCAAGGTATTTAACTACAAGACCAAACCACAAATAACCAAACTAAAATAAGTAAAGAAAGTAATTCAACCTTGTGAAAGTAACCTAGTTACTTTCCTACTCCAGTAAGTAATGAAACTTAACTAGTTGAGCTTGAATTCTCAACACATGTAGGGATTAAAAACATTCAAAGGAATCATATATAAGGCATTTAACCTATTTGAGCCCATGTTTAAGAAATACATTGCAAGATGGATAGTTGAATTCCTAATAGCAAATAGTTTAGAAAACTCTAGATATTGAGCTATGTGAATTAGTTTATATACATTATTACAAATCATGATTTTTTAATTAGAAAATTTGATTTAAGAAACCAAATTGTGACATTTGCCAATTTGACCAATTAGTCATATTGGACAAACTAATTACTAATTTGATCAACACAAGTTTTTTTGACTAATGGTCTTTTTGATTGCTTGTTTTTTGATTGTTTATATCAATTGTTAACTTGGTTAATTATCATTTTGATTACTAATTAAAATGAATAAATGTTTGACTTAATACGTAAATAGAGTTATAAGATTGTGGAATTAGTAGCCTAACTACTATCATGAGGAAATGGATGTTGGGTAAAAATTGAATAAAAAATGATGGAAAAAATACTTTTGAAAATGCATTTCTTTGTCAAAACCAAAACTAAAAATGGAGGGTTAGAAGGTAGTTACTTTCTAATCCTTAGACAATACCTTTGTTATGGAAAATACATCACTAACTTGGTGCCTTCATCCTTTGTAGTTGTTGTTTTCCTATTAATCACCTTCCTACTACAACAATTTTCATCAAGTGCAACCAATTTCTCGTTGCAACTACATTCCTATTATAGTTACCTTCTTGTTGCAACTATTTTCCAATGATTAATTTCCAACAAGCATTTTAAGAAGTGAAAGTTGAAAAAAAATTAAATTAAACTAAAAGCTATTGTATTTTACATCAAACTAATATTAAATATTCTCTTTTGCTTTCAAGAAATCAAAGCAAAACACAAAAGAAAAGATGTGACACAACTTTCGACCAAAATTCATTATACTTTTTTCTTCACATAAGTATAATTTTTCCCCACTTCACACACACCAATCTTCTTAGAATCACACACTGTTAACCCAATTTTTCATTTTATGTACATAGTAACCAATTGTTTCCAACTGGTAATTGGTGAAGCATTATTATTTTGAGGATTTTTTAAATTATTATTAGACATTTGGTATTCGATTTGTTTTGATAACTAGTAATAGGTTCTTAAATTCATCAATCTGTTAAGTTAACCAGTAATTCGTCTATTAACATAACCAGTTGTTGATAGAATAGGTTTGTGTTAAACTTGTGGTTAATAGTCGCGATAGTTCACACTATGAAAAATTGTGTTTGTAACAACGAGACTACCTTACAACTAATATACAATTGCATTGCAATTGTCCGATGAAATACAACAAATTAATAAATTAAATGCCACATTAAAAATCAAGGAGTTGTATTGTAGTTGGAAATTAGTTGCAAGATGTATATTTATATAATACAATGTATGCAATGTATATATGGTTGTAGTCAACCATGTTTGATTTTGTTAACAAGTTGCACTTTAATTACATGTAACAATTAAGTTTAGTTACTAATCAACGACTACTTTGCAACAAATGTACGGCCTGGAGTAACACATATGATCATGCCATGTGTATACATTTCCATCCCCCAATATATATGACATTTCATCTTGTTTGCAATTAGTATGTAATTGTATTTCAACTTAAAATTTGAAATTTAAAAATCTAAAATTCAGGCAAAAAACCCTTAAGCAAATGACACATGGTAGTATATCAATAGATTTGCCTCAATGCATCAATAACTTTCATGCGCTTATGCTTATTGTCAATAAATTCAAGATGAACTTTAAAAAAAATCTTTCTATTCAAACATTTTGTGTATTTCCTAGTCTTTTGGTGATGTAATTTTCATATCATGTGTTATAACTAAGATTATAATTGTTTGTTTAATTTAGAATTAAAACAAAAAAGTTGTTATAAATTAAATTATTTATTTAAATAACTTAGAAATTGGAGGCTTTTGTTTTTTATTTTGGAGGTTGAAGGTTCTTGTTCTTGCTCTTCAAAAGGTTGAAGGCTTTTATTTTTTCTCTTGAAGGTTGAAGGTTTTTGTTTTTATTCTTAAAGAGGTTGAAGGTTCTTGTTTTTGCTCTTAAAAAGGTTGAAGGTTTTTGTTTTCTTTCTTGGAGGTTGAAGGTTCTTGTTCTTGTTTTTATAGAAGTTGAAGGCTTTTGTTTTTGTTCTTGGAGGTTGAAGGTTTTTGTTCTTGCTCTTAGAGAGGTTGAAGATTTTTGTTTTTGTTCTTGAATGTTGAAGGTTCTTTTTTTTCTTAAAGAGCTTGAAGGTGTATGTTTTTAGAGAGGTTGAAAGATTTTGCTCTTGTTTTTGAATGTTGAAGGTTTTTGTTTTTATTTTTGGATACTAAAGGTTATTACTTTTATTCTTAAATGTTAAAAGTTCTTACTTTTGGTTTTAGATGTTGAAAGTTCTTGCTATTACTCTTGGATATTGAAGGTTCTTACTTTTGTTCTTGGATGTTGAAGGTTCTTACTCTTGTTCTTAAATGTTGAAGGTTTTTGTTTTTGGATGTACATCAAAATTATGTATACAAAGTAAGATTGTTTCAAAAGTACCTGAAATTGTAATTCAATTTACTTGATTGTAAGCACAATATTTGATTTTATTTGCAAGTGTACAAATTATAGTTTAGTTTGTATCTCTTTCTTTTTCGGGGGAATATGTTAATCTTCTATACATTGCATTTTAATGACAAATAAATTGCATGGTAGTATAGTTGTAAATTAGTGTTATTCAAGTTGAAGGGATTATTTTCATATTTTTGACATTACAATGTTATGATATGTTATTGATTTCATTTCATATGTGGAACTAAATGCCATAACATGATAGATTTCAAGCAGATAAGGTGCATTGAAAAATCCATTTCTTGTTTATACATAATGATGTCCAACATAATTCAACATTGTTTATTATAATTAGAATTGCATGATAATGATTGCGTGAAGTCTGGATAATTGCATTATAAATTACAATTTAGTTGTTTAATACTACTAAAATCAATTACCATACAATTATTTTGAAACCCAAATTTAAACACCTAGTTGCAAATTAGTAACTAAATCCTTTATTTTCATTTCATCTTTAGTTGCAAGTTAGTTGCAAAGGATAGGAACAAAATTCATTGCTCAAATGGATGAATGAAATAATTAAAGAATATATTCGTTATACTAGTTATAAAATAGTTGTAAATAAATTGTAAAAGATAAGGATATTAGAATCCATTTGTCAAATGGATGAATGAAATAATAAAGGAATATATTCGTTGAATTAGTCATAAAATAATAAGTTGCAAAGGATTGGGATAAAATCCATTCACATCAAATGGATGAATGAAATAATGAAAGAATATTTTTTTTGAACTAATTGTAAAATAGTTGTAAATAAGTTGCAAAAGGTAATAACATACGTCATTTGTTGACAAATGGATGAAATGCCATGTTGGCACTTTGTTTGCCATGTTGGAATGTGTGTGGGAATATGATGTGGAGATTAGTTGCAAAGAAGTTACATATAGTTGCATGTGAGTTATAACATTGATATGATATTATATATGACATAGGGTGTCCATTGTAACTACTGCAACTTGTCTGATAGCATTCAAGGCCATATAAATACCATGAGTTGCAAGTGTTTGTTGCAATTGGAAAACCCAGCTACAAGCCCAATTGTAAAACCTTATATTTTTTCATAGTGTCAATTTTGAGTTTGTTAACTATTATACTAGTTAATGACTATTTAATTTAAAACAACATTATATTAGGTATAAGTAGGAGGATTGAGAAAGAAAAATAGTTCAGTTTAGTGCAATACAATTTATTTCATATTTTATTTTTGATCTTCTTTTGTAATCTGATCTTGAATCCAATTGTGGATTTTTGCCTTTTGAAAATAGTTTCATGTTTTGATTCAATCTTTTTCGTTTTTTGGGTTTCAAATTTGAAAAAGAACAAACTGGTTGATGTTTGTAGACAATTTATAATTACAAAGTAAAAACATTACTTTGTTTTATTGAGAGAATAGAAAATACCTTTAACACACATAAAATGATAGAATGAAAGAATAATAAAATGATAAAAAATGATAGGGAATGAAAGAATGAGGGAATGAACCTTAGAAATAATTAAAAAAACCAAAAGTGGTTCCCCATCACACATGGGTTTCCCTTATCCACCTAAGTTTCCTTGTCTTATCCTATTTTCCTCCACATATTTTGGTTAGTGAAATTTAACTTATTTTTTAAAAACTAATTATTCTAGTGATCATCCTATAGTAAATAAAGGATGGCAAATATGAACCTATCACTAGTAACTAGATAATCACTAGGATGCCTTTTAAGCTAGGTAGACTAAGATATTTCATAATTTTTTTTGTTGGAATTCTACTTCATAATTAATTTATGGTTATTTTCCCCTTAAGTTAATTCACAAAAAATACTACTATTAGGTATAGTTCCATTTCAAAATTAACCTTTGATTATTTTGCCCTATGGTGGTAATTATTGTTAGTTAACAAGAGCTTAGATAGGTAGGTAGACCTAGCTTAAACAAGGCACCTATGCTAAGGAACTAACTTAAGTTAGGCACTTAAACTAGGCACTAGACCTAGGTTAAGAACTTAATTAGGCTATTTAACTTAAAGGCTTAAAACTTAACTAGGTTTGGTAGCCTAGCGTAGTCATTTAACTTAAGTCAAATAACCTAACTTAACCACTTAACTTACCTAGGTTGGTTTAGTTATGTGAAAGCATGTTGAGGTCCCCAAAAATTGTAGTCACAAATATTGTTTATAGCATTGGAATCATTTTTTAATGTGAACTCTCACAAATGGAATTATTCTTATGAATTTTGAAAAAGGTTGATTAGCTTGGAACTTCATGGGTTAATCATTTGTAAAAGAAAATTAAAAAATGATAAAGATTTAAAAATCTATGAATGTATTTATCACAAACAATATACACTGTACAAAGTATGAAAAGTTAAAAATATATTTCAAAAGTGGCATTATAGGTGGTATTTTTGCATGAAAGTTTGGGTGGTGAATGATATCAATACCAATTCCAAAGATATTGCAAGTTCTTCAAATTTATCTAATGTATGTCATTTATTAGACATGTTTCTTTTGTCCATAAGCCATTAAGGCATTATGATATTATTTTTCTTATAAAAATCACCTTGAAGTGAAAAAATAACATATATATGAAAGGGCCATTGTTTTTTATTTTTGTTTAATGTTTGTTTATGAACATGCCATGGAACTAAAAGTATGGGTGTTTTAGTGTCACAAAATGGCTCCAAATTATATGTGATATATGATATATATTCATGTATATTCAACCATTTTAGATCTTGAATGTTGGATCAAAATTAAAGTGGTTAAAAATTGAAGTGGATGTAAATCACTTTACATGATCTTGATCATTTGTTTACATTTTGACCATTAGATTGGGATGAAAAAAATTAAAGTGTTGTCATAAAATTGTATGCTTGTAAGACCTATAGATACTATAATTGGGTAAAAACATAGTCAAAGGAGGCACCTAAGCACAAGTGGACATTCCTTAAAATTGCATTATTATATGTTTGAAAAATTGCAAGGGAAGCATAATAGTTTGGATTGACATAAAGGTTTTTGGAATATTTTCCATCGATTGCAAAGTTTATCGGTGCAAATTTTTTAAGGTGTACCAAAATCTTGTCACAACGTCACCTTTTTCTGTCTTTTTTACCTAGTCTTTTTTTACTATGAAAAGACACATTTACGGATGATTATGATGGAATCTAAAATTGTAATAGTTTAAAATATAGTCCTTCTAAATTTTTTGACAACTTTTGATTAATTCTTTTTATGGGGATCAAAATATAGGGTAAAAAAGGATTGTAGTAAGGAATAGGCCCTTTTCGTCCTATGTGGTACACCTTATAGGATTTTCACCCCTATAGGTTCAAAGCTTGACACAAATAAAAAATGTTTTTGCATGTTGAAAGCATTCAAACTTTGAGAGTGGATAGGTTTAGGGTTAGGCACCTAGTTTGTCTACCTAACTACCTACCTTAATTACCTAGCTTACCTACCTAGCTATTGAAAGCCTACCTAGGTGCCTACATAACCTAATGACCCAAGTACCTAAGTAGGTTAAACCTACCTACTTAAAAACCCATCTAACCTATTTAGCTAAGTAGGTAAGCTATGTAGGCTAGGTAGGTATATTATTTATTTACATGTGCATGTACTTATAACCTACCTACCCACCCACCAACTTATTCACCTACCTATTTATTAATATCCATTTTGACCACCATTTTAATAATCAAATTGTTGGTCAAGTTGATTAATCAAGATAACCATAAATATTAAAAATCTATATTTATTTTACTATAAATATGGTTTAAACAAAATTGAATATTTCATTTGACTAAACATTTATCTTTTTAACTATGTCATTTTTTTGTTTTATTTGACTAAATGTGATTTTTGACCAAGTTTTTTGAAAAGTCAATTTAGTAAATTGAATTGACCAAAAGATACATGTCACTTTAAAAACTAGGGTCTTTAGTCAACTTGACCGAGTTTTTGGTCAAATAGATAAAATAATCAAGTTGGACAACTTAAAATGATGTGATTTGTTATAATCATACAAGCTATAAACTACAAGCTACACAGATACTCACAGGGACAATAGACCACAACCACATGTTTTTCTTCTCCACCATATGCCTTAAAATTCATGTCAAACATTGCATAAAGTTTTTATTTACATGAAAGTGTCTGATCCACCTTTCGTCATTGTATTGTGTCATTAAGAAATGGGAGTACGAAGTTGTAGATTTGACCTTAATCAAATCACCAAGCTCCTAATTCCCTAACAATGCATATACATAAGAAAGGTGATATTAACAATGAACCAAAGGCTAAAACATTGTTCGTTGCCTCAAAATTTAATTTTGCATCATCATTCGAGGATTATATTAGACATTACACTATGGAGTTCAATTGCTTCATGGCCATGCATTATCAAGTACTATGCTTGCAAAATCAATTGTAAAAACATTGTCAATATAATTGCTTTTAGTTGATGCATCACACCTTTTTAGCACAAGAAGAAAATAAGAACATGCACACATGAGTGAAAAAACAACTTGCAACTTGCAAAATAAGCACAAAAGTAGAAAAAAAAATCAATATTAAAAAAAAAGCAAAGGTACCTACAAACAAGATAGGATTAAGATATAGAAACTAGAGCAAGATACAAAATAAGCACAAAAGTTAGAAAGCACAAATTGATAAAAAGGAAAACCAAAACTACTTGCAAACTAAAACATAACAAGTGTAAGTGATTTGTAAACAAAAGTGCAAATGACAACAAAACAAGCATAAAACAACTTATAGAACAAGTGCAAAACAAGTGTAAAAGTTAGAAATTAGAGTGTGAAAAGAGATAAAACAAAAATGGGAATGATGAAGAATGATTAAAATGAAGAATGATTTTCTCTTCATTATATATATTTTCTTTAATCACTTTCACTCTTACTATCATAATAAACTTTTATGTGAAAGTTTTCCTTAAAAACTCTTAGTTAAATTTTAATTAAGGACTTTTGAATGGTTAAAATTAAGCCATAATTTCATAAGTTCCTTACATAGTTGTTAAATAATCTCAAGTTTTAATTTTTTCTTCTAAAGGTGTATATATTTGGAATATGTAGGTGGGTTCCTATTAATATGGACTTTATTGCTCTTGATACATGGCCTTTATTACCATGCACCCATGATACAAGAAGAATTCAAAAATTTAACACTATAAAATGAACTTTTGTGAATTCTTAGTGTACATATACCCATTAGTGCATCACTTTAGACCATGTCCTTTTTTTTCACCTTTTTTTCCTTTTAATTTGTTGGGCCTTGACCTCACATTGTTGCATTCAATCTAAAGTTTTGATCTTTTACTTTATTTAACTTAGTTTCACACCATGTGGACTTATTTTCTATTGAAACTTTTAGACATGATAAAAATGGTTTTTTTTGTTGGGATGATTTAGACAAATTGAAACGAGTTTTTTTGTTGGGAGTCTTTACATTGTTGGTGATTTGAGTAGGAGTTGGATAGGGTTAGGGTTTGGTAAAGTGGGAGGGGTGGTGGTAGGTTTTGGGGAGTTCCCATTGAAATTTGTTTAATACTTTTTTTTTGTTGTGATTATTTTTGGGTGTGTTGCATATTGGTTGCCACATCTTCTTTGTGTGGATCTTCTTACTACTATTCCTTTTCCTTTATTTCATTGTTTGAACATCTCCTTTTACTCTACTTGCAATAGCTCCAAAGTTTACGAGGGGATTCAAATTTATTGGACCAACATTTTTGGCTATAACAATGTTGTCACGTTCCATCATCAATTGTTCTTACTCCATAGTGGCGCATTAATGTTGATCTTGCTATTATCACAACTATTACCATTAACATTGCATAGACAAAACCAAATCATGCAAAACATAGGTGAAATTTGTTGTTTTTTTCAATGGGGGCAAAAAGTTGGTTGTTTTATTGTAAGGGTTTGACTTGGGCTTCTATGGGTTGTTTGTTTGTGCCATTTTGTCTATTTTATTTTCATTTCTTCTTAAGATTAGGAATGATAGTCAAGTCATCTTGTGGTAATAATAATTTGCCTTAGTAATAACACCTTATGTTTTTGATTTGTACTTCCCTACCAAGGAAGACCCAACCATCACCCCTTTTGCATGTAATTGTTAATGTTTTGCAAAATGTTCACTCTTTTTTTTGGGTTTTGGTTTTGTTCACAATGGTGATGTTCAAAATTTTGGTTGAGTCATGTAAGGCAACAAAGGAGTGTGGAAGGGAAAAGACAATGGATATGGAAGGTTTTGTCGTTGTGTTACCTTCCTTCCTTTCTTGTAGGTCAAATTCATTTGAAAGGACCTTATGTTTGCATGCACTTTTCACAACTATTGGCACATTGAAACAAATTTGAGCTACACTAGTTGCCTCCCTTTCTTAGTAATTCTTTCAACTTTTTTTCTTTTCTTCAAGGTAATACCCATTACCTTGATTGAACCAAAAACAAGCCTTGGTCTTCTTGTTGTCTTGCTATTTTAGGTTCGTTGTCCTGAGTTAAAATTAACTAGGCAAAAGGGTGTTTTGTGAGGCCCCTCTCTCCACCTCCCCCTTCTTGGAACAAGATTTTTTTTTCTTTTATTAAATTTTAATGTTTAAATTTTTTATTTATTTTCACCATGATTTTTTATTCTACTAATTTTTTTTTGTTTTCTTACTCATTATTTTTAGTTTTTACCATTTTTCACTTTGATTTCCCAATTACATATTTATATGCTACTTTCACTCACATCCTCTTTCATTTATTAAGAATGTTATCCATTTTTTTTCATGAATGATTTAATATCATTCATCATTCTCCAAGCTCCTATATGCACTTAGAAGTCTCAGATGCCTTTCTCCCATTCAAAACAAAGCCAACAAAATCTTGCAGGTTTACATCATTTTATAGTTGTTTATGAAGAAGTGAAGTACAAGTTTTGGTTTTGGACCAAGGCCATCTTGGACTTCACAATCAGGCTTGTCATTTTGAAGCACTATTGGTAGACATTGAAAATAGGAAAGGAATAATTAAAAGCATTGGACATGGTTAGTAGAAAATCAAACATATGACTTGGTAACCACATTCTCACCAATCGCAAAGGTTGACTCAATGATTCGGCATTTAGAAAGCGGCACAGTTGGGTGCCTATCTACGCAGCTGGGAAAAATATTCTATAGCCTGCTTTGGTCTTGCCCAAGTTGGAGGTCAAAAGTGAAAACATCATCATTCGTGGAAATGAAATACCCACCAACCAATAGGCCTCCTTCCAGGGGGTCCTCCCCTTTCCTTATTTGATATGCTTCTTGCGACAGGAGGGAGTTCAGGAACTTGATGTTCCCCTTGTGGTTCACCCTCTTAGGTGGTTTTTATTGTCTTCCTGGACATGGGTCCTTCCATTTTGTTCCTTGTTTTTCCCCCCCTTTTTTTTTTGGTTGCTTTGGTTTATTTATGATTGGCCGGGTTCATCCATAGGGAGCCAGTATCAATGTTGGTAATCAAACATGAATTGAAAAGGCTGTATTCAATGGATAGTTACATTTTACTCACTCCCTCACCAACTGAGTGAGTGAATGTATTCTTATCATTCTTTTCGTTTACTTTTTTTAACTGACTTGGTCGTGCCCTTAGCTGTCTAAATTCCCTTTACTCTTTGGTCTTCAAACTTGAATGATGTAGTCACATGCTCATTGCTATAGGAAATAGGTGCTCTTTATTCCTTCTACCTCTAGAATAACTTCAAAAGTTTACAACTTTGAAGTTATTCAAACTTACTCGGCTGTTAGCTAATTCGTGCATCCATGGAACCCTACAATATATATTTCTTTTGAATTTTGTGATGTAGCCAAAGCGCCGATCCATAGGACGAAGATTTACTGAAAGTGGTGGTCATTCATAGGATGATTTATTAAAAAATGGCTATAAACTAGATATGAAAGTACAAATTTTAGTAATTTATTTATATATTTTTGGCTACTAGGAACCCAATACTAGAATCTGGTGAAGTTTTCATTTTTTTTTTCGGACAATTTAAACCCCCAAAATCACTTCATTTTCAAAATTTTAATTTTTTCTTTTCAATGAAAAAATTCCAGTAAAAAAAAGAAAACCTTTAACAGTAGTTTTGTTCAGCTGAGCTGTGATATAGGAGTGTGGCCAGATGCTTAAAATGGAAGCTTCATTTTACTCCTAATGGAGTTTTAAGCAATGTTGGGTGGTGACACCTTATAACTGGTGGTTCTCATGGTGGATGTTAAAAATGTATGAATGATGTTCTATAAACAATTAAAGAATTCTGATATATAACTGTGGTTCTCAAAAATCTGATAACTTATTTCGATATATAACCCTTGTTCTAAAAACTCTAAGAACCAGTGAAGTAAACCTCTATAATTCTACCAGTCTGGGTTTATAGAGGGTTCTGTTGGTATGTATAGGTACGTAAGTGGATATGTATGTATGTTTTATAAGCTCAGTTCTAGATGGGATCACATTAATAGGGCAAGTCCTAACCAAGTTCAGTGTTTTTCATGGTGAGTTTCTTCCATAAACCCAATAATAAGTTTTTTTGGAGGCTTTCACTAAATTTCAAAATTTTGTAAACTTTTGCCAGATTCTACATCATTGGGTTCCAGTAGGTTGCCAACAATATAGAAGAATGCTTGCAATCTTCTTACTTTCATACTTTGTTTATAGCATAATTTGGCTAAATTATCTTGTGGATGATTATCACCATTTGGGCTACATCACAGAATTGAAACCTTGACTCTGATTCTTCACTATGAAGAATAAGGCTGACAATAGCCTGTGACTGGTGATGGGCAATCCTGGTAGAGTCAGATATAAGGCCTGGTGGGGCAGTTCTTGTTTATTTTCCGTCCATTGACATTTCTCATACTAGTTCCCCAGCCCTGTCATCCGTCATGAATATCTCCTCCTACTGTATAATGCTGTTAAATTTTGCTAGTTGACAACTGTGGGATCCCATTTGACATTATCTGATGTGTAAATGCCATTATCATTTGCCAGTTGCTGGATGAACTTTATGTCATACACAGTTAACATTCACTTGTTGAAATCTACACCTTAAGCAAAAAGACTGAAAGAATGAAGAAGATTTTCCTCTCACATAATGTACAGTTGAAGAATGTATCACTTGTGAACTTCATAATTATTATAATAGCTCTAAATGATAAAAAATAATTCCAGAAAAACAATGAGGAAAGGTTAAAGTTAGTTTGGTAGAAATCTAATTCATTAGATGGTAGGCTCAAAATACTTTCTAACAGATTTTTAGCTAGTTTCTACAGAAATAGCTCTAAATATCTACTAGCTGATTTGCAAGCTGCAGCTTAAGGCAGGAGGGTGGGGTATACATATCCTCATTCTGTTTTACCAAATTGTTAAGTGTAAATGTAAACATAAAACTCTCAGAGAAAGTTCCTAACCGTATTTGGAAGGTTTTTGTTGTCCATGAGTATCCTTATTACTCAATTATGCCTTCTCCTCAAAAGTAGGAGGCACAATATTATGCCTACTTATAAGTGTAATATACGTCCCACTGGTAAGGAGTAGGTGTAAAGATCGTTCCCCTTCCTACGCCTCTTGTCTAGGTGTGTTTATGTACTAGAGAACAAGCACTAAGTGTTGGTTATGGCTTCCATAATCCCGACCCAGTGCCTGCTCCTGGCGTAAAGGTCTGAACCTGCTGCTTAGGCAGGTCTCAAAGTAGCTAAGTAGGTCTTAAAATAGTCTAGGTAGGTAGGAAACGATCGAATTTGCCACTGTGGCAATTTATGGAAAATAAAAACGCCTGAAAACCTGCTGAATCGGCAGGTTCAGACCTTTATGTTCATGATAACTTTCACATTGTGCATTTTGATGGGTGAAGCCCAAAGGCAGGGGACATTCCCAAATTGGGGGCCAGCATGAATCTATGGCCCCATCCTAGGCCCCTTATTTTGAGAATGGCCCCACACTGGGGATTTAACCTGCACATACAATCCTGCAGAGAGTTGGATACTATTTTTGTATCAAGGGTTGTACAACGTTGAAGACATATACTTTTAAGGGCAACTTTAGACAAAGGTCCAATGTCCAGGGACCAATGAATTCAAACAATCTTATTGGTCAAAAGCTTTAAATTGGTCCCAAGGCCTGTGGACGAGGGTCCAAGACCAAAAAGTGGCAAATTGAGGCTAAACCTACATGGCACCTGTTTTGGAGGGAAAATCAATTGGTTCGGCCGAAAAAACAGTGCTAAAAGGAGAGCTCCTGATTTGAAGAACCAAGAATCAGTCTAGGGACCAAGGTACCCTCCAACTCAAGGATTCAATTTGCTTCAAATCAGTCCAAATTGGACCCTGGAACCTCGTCTAAAGGGGGCCTGAATGCCACATTTGGAATTGCCTCTTGCTGGACATGTTTGTACCCTTTTACATTTCTTCTTTAAGGGAAAAATAAAAACTCTCAGTAACATTTATTAGACAATTCCCCCGCTCCCAATCTGTGTATTTTTCCTGGTAAAATAAAAAACAGAATATGACAACAGAAAAGGTGTTTTTTGGGTCTTTAATAAAAAAATTAAATTTTAAAAATAAATCCACATATTCATATATATGGTTCCAAAAATATAAGGATACCTAAATTCTCAAAACTTTTACATCTGACTTATAGCCAAATTTAGATACATCTTCTTAGCACTTATCTATGACTGGACTTCAGCTACATCCCAAAATTGAAAAAACAGAGGTCTGCTCCTAATTGATAATAAGTTACATGTTACAAGCTCCAATGACTTGTTTATGGTGGCTATTGTTGCTATTTAACAAATCATTTTGGGAGACAAAAATTGTGTCATGGCACATTTTGCAGTGTGAAGTGTTTTTCCAGCAAAAAATTGGCACTTTCATGAAATTAAGGAAAAAAAAACTGTTCAGAAAGAATATTCACAAAAATCCTATGTATGTATCAAAATCATACTTTTCAGTTTAAAAAAAAAAAAAAAATCCCCAAAAAATATAAAGACTAGTCAAGGGGCCAGCCAGTTTTATGGTGATTTGTTTTTCAAAATGGTGAAAATCTAGTGTTTTTTGTGGTCTTAAAGTTGCCAAATTTCAGAAAAAAGATCTTTAAAATATTAAAATCACCAGATTACATCTTAAGTTCCAGCCGGTAGTAAAAAATATAGAAGGATGCTAATTTTTTTAAACTTTCGTATTATGTGCTAAGTGGTCTTACAGATGATCCCCACTTTGACTAACATAAAAAAATTGAAAAGAAAGAAATAATGAGACTCATGAGTCACTACTCACAACTTGCAATGACTATTTTTGTGGAGAAATTAAGCAACTTGGCACATTTTTCAGAAAATGAAAAAAATGAAAAAAAAATTCTTTTTTGGGATTGTTTTGTCATTTTTGAAATAAAAATAATTAAATTAGCCACATGTAGACCTAGTCGTCTCCTAAGTTGTCACTTGCCACTTGTAGCAACAGTTTTTGTAAAAAATGCTATATAGCCCACCTAGGATAGTTGCCATTTAATGATAATTAATGCTGGGAATCCTCAGTGGACCTACTTGAGGAAGTTGGAAAAATAAAACAAGTGAAGACCAGGGTTTTCTTTAAGGATTTTGTGATGTAGCCAAAGTGGTGATAATCCAGAAAATAATTTAGCCAAATTTGGCTACATAGTAGATGTGAAGGTCGAAAAAAAACAGAATCCTTCTATATTCTTAGCTAGCTTCTGGAAGTCATCATAAGACTCTGGTTAAAAATTCGAAATCTGGCGAATTTGGGCCATTTTTCCCAAGAAAAATCCCTTTGTATAGGTCGAAATCTTATTTTTCAGCTGGAAATTCTCCAGTAGAAGAAACAGTGGTGACGACATCTTGCCACTAGGTTGCGGTGATCACAGATTCTAAACTAAAGAAACAAGCGGAACCTCACTCAAATCGAGCGAGCCAAAGAAAAGATCGTCAATAAATAGCTGAAGGGGAAGCAGTGGCGTTGACACTGAGATGCAGCTGTATCAAGTAAACGTGCCACCTGACACTCAGGACTCTGACTCGTTTCCCAACAGGCGGAAAACACACTTGTCATTAAACGTTGTTTTCCCTGGTGGCCACAGTAATTAATACAACGCGGTTGCCGTAGCCTGGATGAGCTGACTTAAACATACAATTAATACAGTTGCTACACTGCAGGTACCACAAGTCTATCCATGCTAGAGCCTAATTACGTCGAGTACAATGAATGATAACGCGGATCTCGAGAGTCAACCGACTCGTGGCCAGAGTGAACCACACCTTCCCCCCCTGGTTCATTCACGCTCTTGAGTGAGGCCCTTTAGCGTGCATAGTTGACCCACGAAATGTTCAATTCAGAGCCCTTGATTTGGTATTAGGACGTCATATTTACAATGGTTAGAAGCAACTTGAATTAAATTCAGGGTTTTGCCCATGGTACTGGTGCTCGTTCACATATGGGCCGCGGTGTGCGGAGGGACACACTTCTCCAAATTCAAGAGGTTTTTAGGACACATTACACTAGGAGTCAAGGCCAAGGTTGAACTCAAATTGAGCATTCCTATTGATGCAATTACTGAAATCGGCCACAAGGGCTTTACACTATGAGTCAGGGCCGGAAAAGAAAATAAGTTTTAATCTACCACTTGATGGGCCTGACTTGGCTCCAAGGCAGAAAAAGGATACCTATCAACTTGGGAGGCCAATTTGCAACCCTTGAGGCCAATGTTGCTGCAATATAATATTGTTGTTTTCATGAAATTCACACCAGAGGATAAAGGAAACCTTGAACAAACCTTATTTCTTTTCCTTGTTCATCAGTTTTTCTCTTTCTTCATTTTTTTTCCCCCTTGTTTAGCTTTTGTGCTTGATTGTGAATGATGGAAGGAGTTTTAAATTTTTAAATTTGGGATATGAAAAATGTTGGAGTGTTGCATGAAAAGGGTGTGTCAAATGTAAGTTCTAATTCATTTCAGCCTTTCAAAGTTGCTAGGATTAACCTTGTTCATTGGTTGAACATCTTTATTGATTAGGTGTTCAAAAGTTGACTTTCCATGAAACCACTTTTTATCCATAGCTTCATTTGTTTCCATAATGAAAACATTCATCACTACCAATCCACTATAATACTGATAATATGCAAATTATTGCAATGTCACAATTATAATAATAACATGTCAAATTGCCATGAAAAACACAAAAGTTACAAAGCAACCTATAGTTCCAAATCTATAACCTTGAAAACTGGTCTGGTATTTACCTTAAAACAAATCAGTGAAACTGACCTACCTAAAAATCGACAATCTTGCTTCGATTGGTAATTTGAAAATCATGGCAAGTATTAAAATTTCAAAAAATAAATCTTGGTTTATTGGGGGTATTTGGAAATCATGGTGAGTATTAAAATCTCAAAAATTATTACAAGAATCGAGCCAGTTCGTCTAAACCTTTGCAGTAGTTGGCCCTGACAATTCTTTGAAAAAGGTCAGAACTACTCAACATTGCTCTTTGCCCACTTACAGAGGTAGTTATTGAACCAGTGTGAGGGGGGAAAAGGAGGACTTATAGGATAGGTTACCAAGGTGGCGATTCAGCTGTGGATGACTTGCAATCCATCCACAAGGCTTCTCTTTGCACCTCTTGCTGGCAATTTGAATGGCAAAAAAGGCCAAAAACATTTTTGCTCATCAAAAGAAATGCAATGAAAAAAAGATCACATGGAAAAGCAAAGAAAAAAATATCACATCTAAAATAATGTAACAGGAAACAGTCATGCCACTAAATGAGGGGCCAGAGTGAAGCAAGAACTATAAGTTGGCACCTTCACCTTTCAGGTGCGAGGACTACTCTTCAAGGTAACTTGAAATGTTAAATTTGAACTTAGACACCTGATTTAGCCTAATGGTTTAATATTCATAATGTTAAGAAGTATGGGTTTTTAGTTTTTATCATGGGACTATTGTAGGTGTTTATGTATTCTTCTTCAACTTATTTAAGCCTAAAGAAAGGGGATTTTCGAAAAAACAATGCTACCTAAAGCCACTTTGGAGCATTGAAGTTGGACATTTTAAATGTTTTGATGCGAGTGTCATTTATGTGGCATAAAGTTGAAAGAATATGGATTGAATGCTGGTGTTTGAAGTATGATGCAACATAAAAAATTGAGAAATTCTAAGTTTGGATTAATTGTAAGTTCACACTTTTTTTCATTCTTGTTAATTTCATATGCTTTGCAATTTTATTTTATTTTCAATTTTGTAATGTAATCAAATTGGCAATCACCAACTAGAAGATTTAACCAAATTTGGCTATAATTCAGACCTGATTTTTAATTTTAAAATTTTAATACATTTTGGCTACTGCTGGAACCTATTGTCAAAATCTGGTGATTTGATTCTTATTTTGGTGGAATAGGGTAAATTAACTTCACAAAAATCCTGTGCATGTGTCAAAATCATATTTTCAAGTTGGAAAAATGTAAAAATTCTCCAAAAGAAAACCATTGATGTCTTGTGTTCACATTTAAGTGTGAAAGTTCAAAAAAAATTCAAATCATCATGTGGAAATGTGTTTGTTAAAATTGCCCATGACTTTGAAATGCAAAATGACAACTAAGTTGTGACCAAAACAAGTAGACAGGGTTTTAAGAAAACAGAAAGTAAGGAAACTCGTCAAAATGCACCATTGTTCATAAAGTGTTTCCAATAGATTGTGCTCTGGTGGGTTCTGCGTTGTCACCCCATCCTGGTGCTTGTGTTCCTGCTGTCTGCAATCTTTTGCAACGGCTAGCTACATCAGCCACCTTGGGAAGGGGGGACAGAGTTTTGTACCAGTAGGGATATAATAAGCACGCTGATCCAACATAAATGGCAAAGAAAAACTCAAACCCACATATGATTGTAAGGCATCCTGCAATAATTTAAAAGTGACAAAAGCCAAACCCAAGACGACAATGGCGTTCTGTCCCTTGATTGCTTCTCCTAAAAAAAACAAAGAAAAAAGAGAGAGCAAAAGCTGCCTGCTAAAGGAATGAACAAGAAGGAGCCTGCGAGTAAGTAAAGCAGTGATGGGTTTCATCTGCAAGCTGGGTTTTCCTCTCTGAAGCCAACCCAACTAGCCAATAACCGTCCCCTTGTGAACAAGGATTACATGTAAGTATTCGTTTGAAATTGTTCTGCAAGAATCAGATCTACGTTGTAAGCTCTCCCTCTTATTTTACTTTTGAATGTTTCTTCAAAGTTCATGAATAAGTAAATATTGTTCACAGGAAGTCAGTGGATCTTCCAGCTAAGTGTAACCAGTAATGAGTATTTTCTTACTGTGAACATCTTTCAAGAGATGAGCTGAAGTACAATATCACTCTTATAAGAGGTTTTTGTAATCACTTAATCACAGGTTTGGTCCAGAGTAGGTGGGTATTAGAAATTGCACCAGACCCCCTACTGATAATCATGGTTATAAAAATTCAAATACCCAGTTTTGATACATGACTACGATTATCAAAAAAATAATCAAGTACCTGATTAATATATGCAGTCACAGTTTTCAATTTTTTTGAAAAAGTCAAATAACCTCCTAGAGAATTGCCAGGGCTTTGTCAGTTCTTTCATGAAACCTGGCAGTTCTTTGAATCTGGTTTTTTTCAAATACCCACCCCACATTGGTTTGGTCTGCCAAAAAAATGTGATTAAAATAGAAGAGTGAAAACACAATATGTACAATGTACTATGCCTTCTCAATGTTTCAATATGAAGTGACTAATGAGAAGTCTATGCCAGTGTTTTTTCCCCCAATCTTGTGATGTACCTGAAGTTGGAATCATCCATACGAAGACTTACTCAAACTTGACTATATAAAAAAATTGAAGAAAATTCACACATCCTTATTTTTCACCATTTTGAAAAAGAAATGCACCTTCTAAAAAAACATTCACATCCACCCAAAAAAAAATGGTCCATGCTACTCTTGATCATATTGAAAGCAATATGGAACGTGGGTTTACTTATGAGGTAATGCCCTTCAAATGCATCTACGAAGGAAGGTAGTTTGTTTGATTTGTTTCTCATGTTGAGATATCTCAAATTGTGGTGATGCTTGCCCCACTCTTGGTATTTTTGAAATCCTTTGATGAGTAGGGGTGCACCCAGTTTGTTTCATAATGTTTCAACCTATGATGGAGAAGTTATCAAATATTGATCAATTTTGATTGATAAATTATTTAAATCAAAAATAAAAATTACAGGGGAATTTGGGCACACTCTTGATATTGTTGGAAAGTCCTCAATGAGTAGGATTTAATGACAGTAAGTTGGAAGTTTTTAAACCTAAGGTGCAAGAGATATTAAATTTTGAGTAAATTTTATCATTGGGAATTCAATTATGCTATACAAAATTGTTTTGGAAGGAAAAATTAGTTGGGTAACTAGTTCACATTTGGGCCAATGGCACAAGCTACACTATTTCCCCATGAAATCAAACCATGGGAAATTCTCCCATAGCTTTTGCATTGATTATATTTTTTATTTCCACCTATTGCAGAAGCACCACCTTATCCCAGTGCTTTTTTAGTTTTCAAATTTTTGAGTTCAAAATGGTAGTGAATTTTTTTTTAAAAACAATTCCCAAAAACTTGTCCAAAAAATCACAAAATAGGGAAAATCACAGTCTAATCCTTGCTGTGCTTTGCTGTCTCCCAGAAACCTAGCACTCCGTTCTACACCAAATCTGCAGTGAGAACACTCCTCTGAGCTTTAAAGTTCTGCAAGTGTTTTGATTACATTTTGCCACAATCTACCATATTTGCACCCAGAAATTTGAATTATTTTTGGTTATATTGTATCAATGGAAGTTGAGGTGCAATTTGGAAGCAAGCTGCTGTGATACCTTCCAATTGGAGGGAGATCCTGCTCACATCTCATATTTAGGTCCTGAACACAATTCGAAAATGGCTAGGGCAAACATATATTTTCATGAATATCATGTTGTCACAAAAGTATTAGGTTATCGCATTTTGAAAGAGCATGTGACCCTAAGGAGCTTAAGATGAAGTGAAGGGTGGAATATCTCTGGTGTGACAATTACATGAATGTAGTTAACACAATTTACTAAGGGAAACATACTATTTGCAACTCCTGGGAAAAAAACTCTGGTGGTATTGCACATCTTGTGTGAAAAACACAGGGTTGGTACTGTTTGGAATCTGGATGTAGCTAAATTTATGTTTCGTTTAGGGTTAGAGACTACAGAAAGACTAGTTATTTTGATTTTTGGGGAGCCGGAGTTACCAACCATAAGAACCAGGTGTGTGCTCCTGCTCAGTCATACCTGGCCAACACTGCTACAGACCAGTGTTGGGCAGTTCTTTGATTTTGAACTGACCGCCCATCAGATGTCAGACTGGGTATATATGAATATATCCAACAGAGGCCAAAATTTGAAACACCTTTCCCTGGCTCCCACCTGGAAAAGTGGGGCCCCAATAACCACTCAATACTGGGGCCCCTGGCAGTGGAAGTGACAGTGCAGCGAATTCACTTCATCGCTCACATCTTTCCTACTGATGCCGTGTTTTATTTGGGGAATTTTATACCACGGAAAGACAAAATAGTGTGATGTGAAAATGTGCTAAAGTCAGCATATTTTGAGAGATTTCTTTTCACGAAATTGCTACTTACACGAGTGATTTTTTTCAGCGATTTTCGCCATTTATGTTTTTTTTCGAAAAACTACTATTATATCATAAATTCCTATTTCTTGAAAAAAAATCGCCAAAAAACGAAAAAAGTCCAAAATTTTTGCCAAAATTTGCAAGAATTTCTTACAATATGAGAAAAGGTGCTTGAGATTTTCTACTTAGGTCTTTTGAAAATCGCCAAATTTGGCTAAATATATTAATACCCGGTTGCCATTTGCTTAACATCACAAAATTGAAAAATAAAAATAAAAACACTGATTTAGACATGAGCTCCTCAAGGTTGCCAGAACAAAGCGGGATCCTAAAAATTTCTACTTTGCTGCCTGAGCTCTAGACAAATTTGGTTCGACGATTCCAGTCCACCTACTTGACAAAGTTGGGGAAAAAACCCCCTGATGCAGACAAAAGGATCTGCATGATAATTCATCAGTGACTCCGGAGTCAATACTGATGGCAGGAGTGACTTTGGGATGTCATGCACAAAGGCGTTGATTATGAGCCTTTGACATTCTCAAAAATCAAGGCTCTCCAGGAGCCATCAGATCGTCAATCGTGCGGGATGGGAGGGCAGATATACCACTTTGACACTCTTAGTGCTTTAAAGGACGGTGCTGGTCGATGGGGAGGTCGCCGCAGCATTCGTGTCTAATCTACAGCACATTGTTTAGGGAAGACTTCACACGGTGGTCCGTTTTCTGGTGGGCTGATGATAGCTAGGTAGAGCCCCAGGCCAGAGTGAACCAGCCAGCACCCACAAGCACACCATCAAGGATGGATGGTAAGTGGTCAAGAAACAGTTTTCTGTTGGCTCCAGTTCCCCCATGTTGGTTAGCTCAGTTGCATTTATTTCTTCCTACCTACCTATTAAACAACTGGCTTGCCACTAGGTAGGTAATAAACCCCGGCAATTACCTATATATAAACTATAAACCATCTACTTACTCAGTGCTCACCTATTTTCCTACCTATCTACCTATATATATATATATAGGACTTCCTTCTTAGATTAAGGGTTACCCTAGTCAAACCAGATATTAACTCAATTGTGGTTCATCCACAGCTGAGTAGGTCCCCATGTTGCTCCAAAAAAAATTACCTCCCTATTAACAACCTGCCTCTTACTGGGTATATAATAAGACCATGCCCTTAAACTATAAAACATTACTTACCTAGTAGTCACCTATACTTCTTACAGAATGGGTTACCCGAGTGAAACCAGATAATAATTCAATAGAGGTTTATCCACCATTGAGATATATGGGGCATCCAGTGGATGGTGCGATGGTGGGTGCTGGTGCACTCTGGCCAGTGCCCGACAGACAGGCAGCTGTTTCAATTGTGGAGTGGTGGGGGTGGCATGTACCCCGTCCAACGGAACAGGAGTGGACCAAGATAATGAGGCATTGTTGGCTTGGTTGTTTCCCAGCTTGTTCAATTTTTAGACAATATTAGAACCGACATAAATAGGTACTAGTGTGCGTCATACGAGGCTTTGACTCTACTTTATTAATGCGTACCCTCTCATCATCTTCTATATAGACCATATTCTGCAGGAGTTGAGAGCTTGTCATTTACGTCTTTTTTTTTTTTGGTGGGGCTGGTGGGTCGGTTTTTCGCCCTTTCTGGCAACTAGACTGGCATCGGCTCTGACGGTCCAACCTTACTCTGTTAGTCTTGCAAGGATATTCTCTCATCTGTAGCCCTACCTGATAAGCTTCAACATCATGACATAGTTCAGCGTGCTGCGTTCTCACTATATTCACAAGCGCCGGGCGCACAACACACGCAGATGTTTGAGTCTAAAATTTTTTCCTCAAGCATTTCATTCAGTTCAAAGTTGTCAACTAGTTAGTTGTCCAGGAGGAGAAGAGTATCGGGAGGTCGGTCGATTCCGAGTAACTGCTTGCCTGGATCTTCCAATACTGAAGGCACCACAGTAGTGTAATGTCCCTCAGTTTAATCTTTTGTTTGAGTGCTGGTTCATTAGTCTTTTTTAGTAGGAGTACATGAGAAGACTGTCTTCAGTGATCAACATGCCGACAACACTGATGCTAATGAGGGAACCCAGCTTGATAGAAAACTCTAGCATGGAAGCTTCAATACTTGGAGTTTTGTTTATGTTTCTCTAGTGTTTGGGCACACTTCTAGGAACCAATATCAGCTGCTGGTGACTTTGATTCTAGAGTAGATTAGCAAGCGAAAGGCAACCGGCTGGCTTCCAAAGGCGAGAGATTGAGACCTCTCGACAGGAGAGAGAGAGAGAGAGAGAGAGAAAATAGGTGATTTCAGAGTAGTGGTGAAAGTTTGTTTGTTGCTAGTAGTAGTGGCATTAGATTGTGTAGAGTGTAGTGTGCATGAGATATTCAGGTATGGCTTTGGGAGTCTTGGAGGTGCTGCTGCCCGGGAAGCAGCTTGATGCAGGTCGACTGGTGGAGGAGCTGGTGGATGATCCCTGCTGCAGCAGAGAGCAGCTGCAGCTTAAACCAGCTGTATCCGTCCCTGCGTTCTTTACCTGCCCGATCTCGCTGGACTTGATGAGTGATCCTGTGACCTTAAGCACGGGGATGACATACGACCGTGCTAGCATTGAGCAGTGGCTGGGGGATGGCCATAATACATGTCCTGCAACTAATCAGGTGCTTGTAACCCAAGATCTTATCCCCAACCATACTCTTCGTCGACTTATTCAGGATTGGTGTGTCGCCAATAAAGCTTCTGGCGTAGAAAGGATTCCAACCCCGAGGAAGGCAGCAGTGGAGCAGACTCAGCAGCATTTGAGGCGATTGGTAAATCGGATTGCACAAGGTTTTCTCATGGACGGTTCCCTGAAGAAGTTGTGGAGCTTAGCCAAGGAGGGTGCAGGTGAGAAGAACAGAAAATGCCTTGTGGAGGCAGGAGCAGTGCCAATTCTAGCTGGTGCTCTCGGAGAACTTGGTATGGATATCACAAACAAATGTTCGAGTTCTAACAGGGATCTGATTGCAGCTTGTGAGGATGGGCTGGCTACGATCGCTCTAGTCCTCCCACTGGCTGCAGAAAGTGACAAGAAGGCGCTGGCTGCTTCAAGACCCATGGCTGCTCTCTGTTGGGTTCTCTCTTTGGGAAGCACGGATGCTAAGATCAATGCAGCGGAAGTGATTCAGAGTGTAGTGGCAGCTGACAATAAGCTGAAAGCAGTTGTGGGTTGTGCTGCAGCACCTGGGGCTATCCAAGGGCTTGTCTCGCTTTTGAAGCAAAATCAGATGTACCCTAGAGCTGTCCATGCGAGCTTGAAGTGTCTTTTATCACTCTGCATTCCCAAGAAGAACCGTTTAGCTGCTATAGACGCTGATGCTATCGGCGCTTTGATACAGCTGCTCCCTGCTGAAACTGAGAGAGGCAATATCGGGCACGCCTTCGCCCTGTTGGAGGTTCTCGCGAGCTGTGCGGAAGGGCGTGAAGCAATCTCCAACCTTGAATCACTGGCTATCCCGATGATAGTCAAGTCGATGGTGGGTATCTCGGAGCTAGCAACAGAGCACGCTGTCGCCGCCTTGTGGGCCATTATTTCATTCTCATCCAACCGCAGCGTTCTCCACACGGCGTTACAAGCGGGAGCTTTCACCAAACTTCTGATGCTGCTCCCCAGTGAGTGCAGTCTACGTTCAAAGCTCAAAGCTCGCGAAATCTTGAAGCTGCTTAATACGGATGATTGGAGTTGTTGTAACAATCCATGCCGCCCAACAGGCAGCAGACATGAAATGAAGTCATGCGTGGCCGTAACAGGCATGGTTTGATCAGCGCCTTTGCAGCTCATGAGTTCTTCATCTGATACTCAAGAGCCGCAAGTCCCTCCACAAAACCATGCTAGTCAGCCATTTGAGATGATTAACCTTGACTGTACAGTCATTATACTCACAACACTACTACTGAAAAAGACATGGTTTTGTCATAATGCCAGATGTGCTATAGTCACAACACTACTAGTGGAAAAAACATGGTTTTGTTGTAGTGCCATCTGCTGTCGCTTGGAGGCGGCGGTTGCTGCTGTGTGAAATTCCACCAATAGATCTCACGATTAACTCACGTGTCACCAGATGGTCAAATTCAAGGATTGCTAGTTTACAGCTCCTTTAGCCTAATTTAGGATAGATAATGCGCACCAGGGCGCACAAATTTAGATAAAATTAGAGATTCTTTCGGGATGTCTCCAAGTGAGTGAGCTCCCTTCAACATTTCAAAACAGACTTGTGCAACGACACCAAATATATTGTCTCGAGTAGTCGAAGATTCATTTCACAGTTACTACACTGTAGAAAGGGCTGGCCGATGAGGAATATGTATCATACCCATAACATGCATGAGAGGCTCCAGCGCTATGATCTAAGTTTTCCATTTTCACATCCATGGCCGGTGGTTTCTGTGAACTTGAAATTCAGTCCGTTGTTCAGCCCTCTTCCTGTGTTGCTTGTTGACTTAGAGCATCTCGAGCGGTGTTCAGTATTGTAACTCTCCCAAAAAATATTTGTCGCATTCAAGTTTTGTTTTTTTTTTTTTTCAACCCCACCCATAAAACTAAAATTGCAAATAGGTGGGAGACTACTAATAGCAAACCAAACTAATTACTTACACATGTACTTCAGTATCACATCACCTACTATCGTTGGTTGACGTCCAAGTAGTTGCAAGACATGTTGTACTCCACTGTTTACCAGCAGCTAAGGTTTGTAGATACTAAAAATTCTCAGTTGCACGTGTTGTGTTGTTTGGCTCTCACACAAAAAGCTTCGCCATTGCAAATCCAGTATTATTATTCAGTGCGGACTCGGAGGCCTCTTCCGCCGGTGTTTCTTCTTGACGTACACATACATTGTTGCATCACCTGTACTGGTGTCGTTGACGTCTCATTCTCGTAGTCAACAAGTTGCAGCACGCTACCAGGCAGCTCCCGCAGCTCTTGACAAGGTACTAATTTTCATTTGCGTTTCACTACCTGAATTTAATGTTTTGTATATTTTATGGAACACATGAGGCAGTTTTTTATATGTTACGAAATAATAAATTATTCTATTAAAATTGATAATATTTTACATATATTATATATTTATTCTCATAATTTAATTTTAAGCACCTTAGTCATATTTGTGTATATTATTAACTTAGAAAATTAATAAGTTTCAACTTTTCTTTTTGAAGTCATTTGAAAAAGAATGGAAGTAACTTCCTTTAAACTTTATGTTTTGCTCATAGAAAAGCCCCACCGTTGCAGTCAATATCCTACCAATATTTTAATCTCAGAAGCATTATATTATCAGTATGTTGATCACCTAATGGTCCTCATTTTAGTAATATTGTGCTCATGAATGTGTCCACTCATATTTGAGGAGCTTAGTTGGAAAAAAATTATGAGAACAATTGCTACAAAAGAATGTGGTTTTTCTCACACAGAATGTTGCTACTCATGGTGCAATACATGTGTGAGAGAAACTTTGTATTTTGATCCATTACAATGTACAATATATGGTGTTTATTGTGATATATATTATACTAAAACTACAAGAGGACATTCAGTTAACTATATGTTTTGCTATAACTTAATGTCAACTTGTGTAGTTTGGGGTAAGGTAACTGCAGTTGGGGTTTCGAAACACAACTTCAATAAGCAAAACCAGAGCACTGCTTAGATCGGACAGATATTCTCCAGCGTGACCACTGCGCTGTAGAGCATTTGATACTGCTGTAGACCACTGCGCCTTGGCATTTGATACTACGTGTAATGGAGGCAGCAGGAAGGGACAATGACGACCTCTTCAACTTCTGACAATTTTTATTCAGTTGTTGGGATTCGATCGAGGCGCCGATTCCACAGCAAAATAATGTCACTTGGCCTACACGTACATACGTGCCCCCGAAACCCCACCAACCAGTCTAAAGCTCAGCTGTGATGGTTGGTGTGTCTCCCACTACTGACCGCAGCTGGACCAGACGTCGACGAGTTGGTATATATGTATATGTTCTGCAGTGATAGATTACGATAAAAAATTACGGGACTCCGGATTCGGACAGGATGGAACGTAAGCCCAACTCAAGGGAAGCAGGGTTTTTTTTTTCAAAATTTTCAAGGAGGCGGACTGGTGATCACCCACAAGAGGAATGAGCCAAATTTGGCTAGATGTCAGACAATGAAGTAGAATTTTTTGAAAAGCCTGCCTAGTTTTGGCAAGCACTAGGAACTCACTATCTAAATATGGCAATATGTGACTTTTTTTCCTCAGAATGTGGCGACTTTTGCTCTTCTTTTTCCCCAAAAGAAAAGCCTTTGTGCACTTCGCACTGGGTTTTAATTTGTTGCCACGGTGCAAGAATTCGCCCAAATAAAAAACAGCGCTGCTGGGGAGATGTGGAAACGAAAGCGCCTTTCATCTGCAGGAGGATTATAACTAAACTTACACATAAAATCTTTAGCTTTTCAGGGAAGATCTGCTTATACATCTAGGGTGACTGAACCTGATGAAAGGAAATACAAGTTCAGATTTCTTTAAGCGACAGGTACTTTGTACATGTTTATGTGTACTATGGAATGGTCAAGCCCCCTGCCCATTATCCCTGCCCATTGTGTTGGGTAAGGCGCCCTGTGAGCCCTTTGGAGCAAGTGAAGTGCTGCACCCAACATTTAATGGGCAAGGCTGAGACCATTCCATGCCATTAAGGTCTGCGGTGGCAGATTCAACTATGGTTAAATCTAAGCTCCATCTACCTGAGCGTAATGCTCACCATTGAAGACATTATGTTTGTAAACTCTCTCTCAGGGCTGGTGTGTAGATTTGTTTAGCGGTTGCTTTTGCAGGTTTACGTATATGGTAAGGCTCCTCCTCAAGGGGTTTAAGCTCATAAGCTCCCTATTCCTGTAGGCCTATGTTGTGATCTTTCTTTAGGAAGTACATTTGCAGCAATGTTGTGCAGATATATCTTTTACCCAGATATACCCACTGGGTACAGATAGGGTAAATTATATACCCATTGGCACAAATGAAACAGTTAAGGAAAACCTCCTCAGCTTCCTCCTCAGCTTTCTCCTCTGCATTATCCCATTGGGTGAAAAATTTCTTAATATTCCAAAATGTGGACATTTTTCCCATTTAAAATAAATACATACATACATACATACCAAGTTTTCACCCCACCCAGGGGTATATGATAAGAGAGTACCTGGAACCTACCCATCTACCAAAAACAATATTTTTTGTGAGCTTGAACCATTACCCCTTGAATAAATAAGTTCAAATAAATTATATGTTTTCCTTACCTCAGGATATATATCAAAAACAGTATACTTACAAAAGACTGGTTTGCCCCTTTATGTGTAGCCCCATTGATGTGGTTATGGTTGTAAGCTCCTAATACCCAATGCCTGGTAGTAGCAAACATATAGGGAGCTTACAACCGTGATATCAAAAATTTGGGAACCTTCTCTTGCGTTGAAACTAGTTTTAAACAGTATGTAGCTAATCCAGCGGTCAAGGGGCCTTACACAGGCAATGCAATGCCTTACACAGAAAAAGCCCACCCTCCACTCCTTCGCAGCACCCCCACAATGAGTGAAAATTACCCCTACAATTGCCCGAAATGGCAGCGCAGAACAGCAACAAACTTTTATGTGCTTATAAAGAACTGTAGTGCAACCTGGCATTGAGATTTGTATCCAGAAATTAATACGACTACCACCTGAAGCATTGATCACATGTCATATAGGTTATAAAACATTAAATTAGCCATAGGTCCTTATTGCAGCAGTAGAAAAGTACTCTCTGCTTCTTTTTTCCTACCTGCCCATTTTCCTGACCAAAATGTGTCTGTTGGTGCCCAGGCACATCTTGTTACTGCCTAGACACACTTTCCCCCCTTGTTATGCATGTTTTGGGCGTATAATGCACACCTATTGAGGTTGGCCCTTGTCCCATACTAATGAAAAATAATTTACTTTTCTTCATCACAGGGCATAGGTAGATCAAACTGAAAATTTTGAGGAAGACTAGGAATTGTTATATCTACATAACGAATACTGTGAATCAGTGAGTATCTAAAGAGCATAGTATACCCTCATTTGGTAAGTATGAGGTGGACTCTCTTATGGGTGGGCAGGGGGGTCGCGGGGTGGTATGATGAACCACTGGACAGCCGGTGCTCTTCATCATCAGAGTACTCATCAGACTACTGACCCCCTTGATGTTGACTATTGGAAGGCAACATGGGACCTCCATGATTTAAATAAATCTCTTGAGAGCAGTAGCCAGTACTCCAGTCCTGACTCCTGACACCCAAGGTGAAGCAGAGGTAACTGGTCTCATCAGGTCAGCTTAGTAGCAATTGCCAAGATGATGATCATCTCAACCCTTGAGGCTTGGACCCAAATTTCGTCAGGGAATTATTTGTATGGTCCTGAGTGCTGACAATGAGAATAAGTCAACTCCGCCAGCGCCCTTGATGGGAGCTTATAGTGCAACTTGAAGTGGGAAGATACTTACGCCAGGAAACCACAAGGACAACGTTATAGTTCTCCAACCTGGAATGCATAAGGGGCGCTACCTACTGATATTGTGCCATTAATTATGGCATCTGATTGATCCTGCAGATTCGGACATATTTTCTAAGGCCCTAGAGGCTAGAGCCTAGGTCTCCATCGCAAGTTTTCTACCAGTGTTGGGTAGATTCTTGACTTTCATGAAGAACCTCCAGTTTCAATTCTTTTAAAAAATCTAGAACAGCTTAGGCTCCAGTTCCACAAGAAAATGGAAACCATAAGTTAGGTTCTTGAAAAAAATAATTTAGGGTTCGGTTTCGGTTTTGGAAATTAGATCAGTTTTGGTCCGGTTCCAGGTAACCCAGTCCACGACTCCAGTTAGCCCCAGTTCCAGACTCTTTTTCACCGAAGCAAAATATTTTCAGAAGTTCCAGTTTTGGAACTCGAACAAGACCTGCCCAACACTGGTTCCAGAGTGTATTTTGGAATTTGGAGGAGGGGGGAAAGCTTCAAAGAAGGCATCGGGTGACTGGTCTTCCCTCTCGCAAAATTTTACAGACCTCAAAATGCCCACTGCGCAGTATTGTCCTTTTGTTTGCAGGGATGCTTGTAAGTTGTGTGTGTGTGTAAGGCGAAGTGTGCCATGGCAGTGTTTAGGGAATTGGGCACAAGAAGATTGGCATTGGACAATTAAAGTGTCCTTGACTTCTTCTCTCTCAAGTAGGATGATGAAAACCTGCTACACAGTCTTTACGCAAGGCACAAATTGATGTCGTCTAACTGCAGTAGTACCACAACAGGTGGTAAGGGGGAAACCTGCAAACTGCCAATAAAACAAAGCACCCAAAAAAGGGTGAGAAAAAGGTACAAGATGGAAGGACCCAAGTCCTAGCAAAAAGAAAAACCCACCACTAGGGTAAACTGGCCGGTGACCAAACACTTAAGCGCTCAGAGCAGGCCGGATCCAAGGGGAGGGGTCTCTTGTTTCTAGTGTTGAAACAAAACTTGAATTCCTCTTATTGGCACATCTAGTGCACTAAAAATCATCAAAAACGGAATAGAATTGAGAAAGTTACAACCCTCCAAAGTAAAAGGGTTCAAGAACTCAAAAAAACAAACCACCAAACGATACAAAGGTCGATTCCCAAACACCTAAAAAATTCCTTGTATGTTATTTTTTTGCTATTAGAGTCCAAAGATGATTTGTAGAACTTCAAGTGGTGTTCCTATAGCACTTTAAATCTTTTAAAATGAATAAGAAATAAGAAAGTTATGAGGTTTGAAAGTAGGAGGGGTCAAAATGAAGAAAAATGAAAATGAATGAATTTTACAATTTGAAAAAACGTATTTTCTTTACTGCTCTTTGTTGGCTGGTCCTTTGGCTTTGCATTTCAAAGATGATTTGTAAAGCTTGAGAAGGTGTTCCTATAACGTTTTAAATCACTCAAAATGGAGAAAAATTGAGAAAGATATGCCAAAATGTTCAATCATAAGCAAGTGATCAATGATGGGCCGGTTTACCCTAGGGGCAGATTGTAAGGGGAACAAAAATAAATCAAGTATTCAAACCCCCCAATCACAAGGAGCATATCAAATAAGGAGAGGGGAAAAACACTTAAATATATATATTTACCTTAAAAAAAACCTCATAAAATAATAGCATGCCTTGACATAAAAGTTGTTTGTGCTCACTGCAATGTCACCAACACCTTTTGCCTATAAAATGAACACAAAATTGAAAAAGGAAGGCTTCCAGAATGTTTCATGCTCCATGCCATGTTGGCACATTGATGAAAAAAAATTTTACCTACTAATGCAAACACCCAAAGTCCTCTATGGTTAGAGGAAAAAATTGGTTTGCTAGGTATCGATTGTGATAAAAGTCATCCTTAACCTGAATCACAATTGTAGCAACAACCCCAAGAGATAGATTTGCATGTAGTAAATATGTTTGAATGGGTTTAGAGATGACAACATCAACCAACATCTAAACATTAACCACGAAGACCACAATGTTAACCCATCGACATGTAAACTAAAAAGAAGGAGGTGGAAGAATGTGGGTTTGTTCACATAAAACATGAAATCCCACATCCTTCATAATAAACACAAAGGCATCCTACATAGCATCATGAGAAATTGTCCTTTCATGCCATGGTCGCAACAAAGAAAGTGAATCCCCATAAGGTCCAAAGGTTGATTAAAAATGCAATGTGACAAACCAAGGGCTAAGGGATGGGGGAAGGCCAATCAAATGTGTAATGCAATGGAAATAACTTCTAAAGCTAATAAAAAAAAGGTTTCATTGGGTGAACAAACAACCATGCACCTACATTTAGCCCCACATAAAATCTCAAACACACCTGAAACAAATCAAAAAGCAAACCAAAGATGGTGCCAAAAAAAAAATGGTCATGCATGCAATATCTCTAAAATACTCTCCTAAAATCAATATGTTCTTCTTTTTACCAATTTTTTGAATGGGGTACGCATGCTAGTGCCACTAAAGAAAAAAACTCTCGTGCTAACTTTAAGCGGGTTTGGAAAAATAATGAACCTAAATTGCTTGTTTTTATTGCCTCCAATAAAAACAAATGAGAGTCTAACAAGAACCTAGAGGCAATGACAAGGTCAACTAAAACCAAATTCCCTAAATAGACCACTAAAACAATGCCCTTTACAGAAAGGTGGCAAAAAAAAATTTAAATGTGCCCAAGTAATATTTGTTTCACAAGCACACTCATCATTTATGTATAAACCATTTTTTTTAATTTTTAAAATTTTGTGATGTAGCTACAAGGGTGTATTTCAATTTTGTCCTAGTGGCAATATTTTACAATATGGTGAAAAAATAAAATAAATCAAGAAATATGTTGTAAGTTTTTTATTTTGTCAAATATTCATCACGTTTATGTCTATGACAATTAATGTGAAATTTGTTTTGGGATGCTTGTCACTTTGGTTATAATAAGCAATTGAAATAATGTCCAAAAAATTATTTAGCCAAATTTGATTATTAAAAATAAAAAATAAAAAATAAACATATTGTGGCTACTTACTAAAACTTAATGTAGAATCTGACAATTCTTTAACTTCCATAATTTTTTATTTTAAAAAGCCCCAAAAAATTACATTTTTTGAAAATCACCAATTGATGAATTTTCGCCACAAAAATAATACAATGATGCTTCTAGATATTTCAAACCTTCATTTTTCCTTTCGTCTATGATGGTTGCATTTGCAAGTTGGTAATGGAAATTATTACTAAGTGGCCTTTATTGGCATGTGGAGCTTGAAGAGGCAAGTAAAGTTATGGGCCAACTCATGTTTGCTTAGGATTTGCAAGGTCAAAATCATGCTCCCCCATAACCAAACGTAATCCTACTTCTAATTTTGTCATCCATAAGCAATGTGTAGTACATTGTTTGAATGTCATATAGCATGTATGCAAATTTTTTTTTGAGTATTGAGGAAGTTGACTTTTATATCATAGAACATGTAGACAAAAGGAACAAAAGACCAAATGCTTGATGACCAAAGCCATATTTTTCTAATCTCTCATACATTTTTGCCATTCTTTGACTTCAATAACATTTTTTTCATCTACATAAACAAATTTTAATGAAGAAATAGCTCAAATTACACATTCAAGCATGATAAGGTATATAAACAACTTTCACTCCTTGTAAAAATATTGACAAATAGTCATAATTTTTTTTTGATATGTCATATTTTCAACTAAATTTGTTCAATAATAGTTAATTATAAGGAAGGCGAACCAAAATAAATAAAAATATAAGTTCATTGTGTTACACCTATTGCATAGTTAAAACATTTAAAACAATTGTACCCACTAGGCTATCATAATGGACTTTGAACATGTATTAAGATTTAACATATATTAAATTGTCCTATTTAAATTGTGAAAGATTCAAAATGGGGTTGTTGAACCCCATTTTTTTAAAATATATTTTTAAAAATATTTTCAATTTCAATCAGAGTATTTAAATTATTTTTTTTAATTTTATGATTTATAGGAGAATAATTTTTTATCTACTCATAATAATATTTTAAAATCATAATTGTAAATTTCATTTAAGTTTTTTTTATAATATATGTATTTTTTATGTCAAACCCTTTAAACATATGTTTCAAGGACATTAAAGTAAGACTTTAATTGTATTTTTTATATTTAAAAGTTTATGGGGTCCAAAACTGTATTAATATATTTTCAAAGTTTGTGGCTTACATTTATTATCTATCAAAATCTTAATGTAGAAGTAGGTTTGAACACAATGTTTTAGTAGCCAATTTCAAACACCTTTTTTTAAAATTATTATATTAATTTTTTTTCAAATTTGCATTCACCACAAATTCCATGTCGAAAGGACATAATTGTTTCACTATAAAAATCTTGTCCATTTCAACCAAATGTTGCGACTAATGTGCAACTATTGTCCAAGTCAATTCAATTTGTGATGTTACACTTTTAACAATCATATGTGTCACCATCCAAAAGGGGGACACTTAATGTAAAGTTTGGGGGTGACTTGCAATTATATTTTGTTGGATCTAAGTTCTAAGACCATACACACAAAATTACAATTTCTGACTACCACAAGCTTGAATGGAAATATTGATGAAAAAAGAAAATATGTCATCCACTCTTGGTGGCATCCATTGATGATTGACAATCAAATTTCTTTTGCAAATGTATTTGCAACTACACATATATGACTAAATAACACATGGCATATTTGCTATTGTAATTGTACAAGTTAACTTATTGGCAACTAGGTAGGCTTAAAAAATGTTATTATTACCTAGTATGTAAGCTAGGCTAAGTAGGCCTAACACTAGAAGAAATCCCTCAAAATGCAACAAATGCATTTGCAACTACATGCAACTAATTATCATTTGTAACTAACTCCAATTGTTTTTGCAACTATTTTGCACCTTTAACCATTTTTATGACTATGCTACAACTACATTTGCAATTAATGACTTCTTCATCCTACACTTTAAAATTGTTTTCATCCATGACCATGCCCATATGTCCCATTAGTTGCAAATGGAACCAAACTTAGTTCCACCACTTGGGTGTCAAGATAGCCCCTAGTGGTATACATAGGTGTATTAAAAAACTTTTATAAAGTATGTGCACTTTTGCTATGTTCTATTAGGGAAATAATGGATATGTTTCCATTGGTGTATTTACAAAGTTCTATTTAGTTTTATTTATGCAAATTAATTACCTACCTACCTGTATATGCATGTTTATTTACCTAATGTAAGCTACCTACTTATTAATTAATTGATGATTAATTAATTACACTTATTTTTTATTAATTGATAAAAAACAGTACTAGGGGATGTGGTCCTAACCACTAGCCATTCCACCCAAATTTGAATGGAATGAACCTATTCCACTATAGTGGTTTAGGGTGTGGTTTGGGATTGCATTAATGATCAGAGTCGTGTGGCAAAGGACATGTCGCTATTGTGCCACCATAGATGCTTAAACCACTAATTCTAGTGATCCTGCACTCCACATACATAAGCAGGTGGAATGGTTAGTGCAACAATTCCACTTCCCCTTGTAATGATATTTTAGTTTGATGGGTTGACATATTATTTTCACATTTCGCTACCAAAATCAAATTTTCAAAAGAATTCATCATTACAAGGTGCAATAAGAGTCGGGCTTATACTCATGGATGGTGGGTTTATGATCCCCATATTAGTGCATGTCACTACATCTTATAATGATTTATAAGATGTCATTTGTATAAAAGACCGTTGTACATTTAGTTCATATCTACCAAAATTACCACCTTTTTTTAACTATGTTTGAGCATAATCATTTATCACATTGGAATCACAAGGTTGAGTCCTTAAAAGTCGTGTCACAAGTGGCATCATCACTACTATTCAAATCATTGCTTATATACATGTTGGATCCATTCAAGTTTTGGTGCATGTTAGTTTATTTTCCCACAAATATTTTTGGTCACACATAGCTATTTAGGTGGTTCATACATTACCTTTGCTAAGGTGACAATTTACCCCAATCACCAAACACTATGTCAGTCCTATCATGTCACTAAAGCTTACTTGTCACTAAGTCATAAAGTCAACTTTCACTAAGATTCAAATCACTACCCCATCCATGCCACACCTTCATGAGTAAGATCAGTCATTTTGGCACATGTCACTTTATTGTTTTTCACACAAGGAGGGTCACTCACATAGCAAGGTGATACATACACTACCTTCACTAAGGTGTAAATAAATGGTCACTCACATAGCAAGGTGGTTTATACACTATTCTCTTTTTTGTAGACTGCTAGTGGCTTTTCACTTTGCTTCTTTTATAAAGAAAGAAATTATAAAATTCAGACGTCATTTGTAGAACTTATTTGATACCATAAATCGCAAAAGCTCCCTTAAGAGCCAATCTAAAGCAACGCCCTCGAGTCTCCTTCGAAAGCCCTTGGATACTTAATGTGACAATTTGCCCCAATCATTAAGTGTTATGTCATTCATTTAATATTGTTATAAAGCCTTGTGTATCACTAAATCATAAAGCCTAACCTCATTAAGATTTGAACCAATTATCATCCCATACATGCCCCAAACATAAGTATCCCCATGCATGCATTAGAGGTTCTTCTTTTGGTGACATTGGGAGCATGTGGATGTGAACAACAATGATTTTTATGCAGTCCCAAATGACTCCACTATATCACTTTGACTTTTTTCTTTCTCCAAGTTGTCAAGGAACATGTAAGTTTGTCCCATTCATCAATAAATACGCTTGGGTGGAATGGGGTCAATGCAGATTGTATCACAACCCCTATGTTTTTACACAACAACACCACAAGAAACACATTTTTAAATTACTAAACACCTCATCTATATCCAATAGGCCATTTGTAAAGGCATTTGACATTTTTCTAGCTCCAAATGTGGGTTATATGGTTTAAAAAATTTGTGAACAAATTGTGAATTTGTTGTGAAACAAATTATATATAAGATTTGTAGATCCCTAAGATGTGTGATTCCATACACAAAACTCTATAATCAATATTTGTTAGTTTCATATCAAATGACTTTAAGAAAAGATCCTCGGGCTTGATTTCATCTAGGGTCCCACTTCAATGATTAATTAATTATATGAAAACATTACCTTCATTTACCAAACTTTTTGTTGGTTCTAAAATTGTCCCTCTTCTTTAAACCAATTGATAAATTCCAATAGATCTGACACCTTGCACATCAATGGGGACAACAAAAAGGTAATAAAATTCATTAACAATATAGGCCATCACACATCATAGGGTGTGTTTTAACATTTAGTGGTGCGAAAAATAATACACATGTATCCAAGACACAACCTATAATGTAACAATAGAAGGGGAATTAAAAATACTAAAAACTTACTTCAACTTTACCTTGTAGGGATTACACCTATTTGATGTTTTCATCCACCATCATAACTTTGGTTTATCACAAGAATCCAACAGACTTTTTGACATGCCACACACAAAGAAAAAGAAGAAGAAGAAGATTGTCTTTCAATCTAACAACCCACATAAAATCTTTAATCATGTCCAAGGAAGAATGTATTTTTTGACTATCTAATACAATAGTTTGGCTATACTATGTAACTAGTAACACTATTGAAAAACAATATGTCAAACATTCAAAGCTATTATTTAAACATTGTTGAAATAACCCACCTATTTTGTCTTTGACCTAAAAAGGCACGAAACCATCAATTTGATGGTTGATTGAATTAAGATCTCAAGTAGAAATATTACTTGTGGCACTCTTGTTTTTTCAATGTATCCCAATTTCATGATGTTTTAAATAAGTAGGGTTTGCTCACCTTAAACATTTGAATTAAAACCCTCTATATTCTTTCACTTATTTCCTCTCCTTGAACTTGCCTTACACAAAAACAAAACATCCATGAAATGCTAAAAAACATTTACATAAATTCTATTGCATATGGATTTGAAACTTATATTACAAACAATTGAATGTGTTTACACCTTAATGCAAGCTCCCCATTCATTATGCTTGATTCAAACCCAACAACAATATTTATTAAACCAATAACAAGAGTGTTCCATGAAGGGGCCCAAAAAAGTTGCATTTCATGAACATTATTTACACTAATGCAATACCAAATACATAGTGGAACATCACTTTATTGAATCACATGACTTGTATGACATAAGCCTTATCCACATAAACATTAATGTTATAAATGCTAATGGCATAAACCCTAGTGACACAAGCCCTAATGGCATAAGCCTTAATGACATAAACCCTAGTGGAATAGGTCCTACTAACATCTTGTTAATGACACATGCAATAGTGACATCCATGTTAGTGGCATGTAAGTCAACATGATCTATAAGCCAATTCCTTGTGGCTAACATGAAAACTTTCATTTCATGCCTTGCACAAATGGGAAATGGAACTTCATGTTCTATAAAGTTGGCCTTTGGTGTCATGTCATCAAAGTGTTGAAGGAATCATGTTCCAACTACCAAATTACTAATTCTATGACCACTTCCATTTTTGTTAACCTCTATCCTTCACATGAGTAACTCTTATGCAATTACATCAAAATTGCACCATCTAATAATCACAAATCTTCTATCAAGTACTTGGACCACATGAAGTTTACACCCTTTCCACCAAATGTGTTTTAACATTCGGTAAACATCCTTTCCAAATTGTGTGAAACCAATAGATAGATTTTTAAATGATATAGACCTAGGTCATAATGATATAGGTCGAGTGACAAAAATCTTAATGATGTTGAATGGCATAGTTGAATGATAGAAGTCTGAATGACAATGAAGCCCTAATGGCACAAGCTTTAGTGACACTAACTCTTTTGAAGTCTAAGTACCTTGGGTTACAGTTTTGGTAATATTCATATTAATGTTTTCTCTCAAGATTCCCCCATTTTGTCTATGTTGGTTAATGCCAAAGTGAGTTGGGCAAGCACTTTGAACTCCACATTTCAAGTTTTGACTTAGACCTTATGTGAGGATCCAAGGTCCAGAGACCGAAGAATTCAAGTAGTCTTATTGGTCAAAAGCTCTAAATTGGTCCCAAGGCCTCTAAACGAGGGTCCAAGACCAAAAAGTGGCAAATTGAAGCTAAACATACATGGTACCTATTTTGGATTTTAAATCAACTGGTCACAACCAAAAAACAATGCTAAAAGGACAAGTCTTGATTTACAAAACCAAGAATAAGGACCAAAGTATAATTCAACCCAAGGATTCAATTTGCTTCAAATTTGTCCAAATTGGTTCCTAGGAAATTGGACCCTAGACCCTTGTTGTTGAACCATTAATCTCATGATAAACATTCATGAAAAACATTTCCCATTGAGACATTATAAGTAAAGACAAATGATTTTGGGTACTTATTTGAGTGTTAATTCATTGCATTGGACACAGTAATAAAACATTGTTATATCACCATAACTTTTCATTGAACGTTAAAGTCCAAGTTGTTGCTTAATGATATTTACAATTTTTTTATTAATAAATAACAACCTGCATCCATCCAACATATATCAAATTTTAAAGGCTTGGTAGTTGTCACAAGCTTGATTGACATGACTTGTCACACACCCTTTGTTGTGTGGGTTTCAATTTCACATATAAGGCTTCAATATAGATGCCTTCAACTCCAAGTGGTCTTGATTGTCCTTAAGAAGGTGTTTTTCATTTTGGTTACCTTCATATCTAGACTTTTGATTGATATCACTACAAATACAACTAGTGGCAAAATATGATTTTGTCTCCTATATGGATTTTAATAACTAGCTTATACTTACATGCTCAATCAAAATTATGTTAGTTGGATCTTGTTATCAAAGCTCTTTTTAAACCGTGCATATCTAAAGGGACTTCTAGATGGACCTTAACACATATGGCCACCCATAAGATTGAATCTTCCTAAGAAAAGAAAATATCAGATAACCACATGTTTAGGCAGGTTCATAAAAAACATTATAAAAAGAAAGAGAGGGCTTTAAGAAGGCACAAGGATCTAACAAAATATTTCAACCAAGTGATACTTATTAAATTCCCATTCTTCTCAATGATGTGGAGAAAAACCATAAATTTCCAAAACCAACATCTAATGTCAAAATTTTATTTATTTGATAATAGAATTTGCAGCCCACTCAATATGGAACCCATGCATTACAAGACAATGCAATATCCTCTAATCATCCAAATATATAAGAAGTTGTGCTTACAAAGTCCAAAATTTTACTACAACTATTAAAAATCTATGCAAACAGTGACCAAAATTCCACGACTTTAGTCCATCCCACAATGTGCTTGACTTTAATTTGCCTAGATTGTTTTGCAAAAAGGTGCAACCCAACCTATTCACTTCATTTCTCAATTAAATAATTGCATATCCATAGAATGTATGATTTTTCATTAATGGGCCCTATACATGTGGCATTTAAAGTTGTTGCCCATGGGATTCACTTAGGTTCAGGGCTCAAACAAGGAATGCCATGCTCAAGAACCTTGGTCACCATGACCATTTGGGTGAATTCCCCACATATAATAAGGAGATTAGGTGTGGCATTACTCCTCAAATTCCTATTCACTCTAGCAATGCCTTTTGCCACCACTATGCCAAGGTATCAAGGGTGAAGAATCCAACATTTGGCCCCAAATTTCAATGCCATCAATAATCTAATTTACATATTTAGCCATTGATTTGCACTTTGGTCCAAAAAAATTGATCTAGTTAGTTGAAACTACATTGAAAATCTTTCAAATTAGTAAGTTCAAATCAATGCACTTACAGTATCATGCCGAGCATGCATTGTTTTGGATTTCTTGGCATGTTTTTTTGCAAGCGGTCACTTCTTTGATTCTAGCAAAAATGTTTTGATTGACTGATTCTTCCCCTTTCTACCACCACTAGTAGCATGCACTAAATAATTAGGTTTGAACTCCAACTTTGATGTTGGAGCTCAAGTAGTACTAATAGGATGAAGTGAAGACACTTGTGATACATTTCCTTTTCCACTTCCACCATCTCCAGAAACTACTATCTACAAGGACAATGTTTGGGACTGCATAAGTGCCAAGGAATCAAAATCATTTTCTTCCTAGGTTCCAAAGCCCCTAGCTACAATTGGTTCCTGGCTATCTAATACTAAAATGTTTGTAGGATGGTTGACTTGCTTACCTTCACTTGTGGGCGGGCTAGCATCCACATTAGAATCTAGGTCCTTTCCTAATGCTTGAGGACAAAACTTGGACACTCTTAATGCAGGGGGTGGTGTATCAGATATATTTGTCCCTAATGATTCAATATTTTTTTCTTTGCTGCACAATGCCTCCTTACATTCTTGTGGGGTTAAGCAGGGGTTGACCACCTTGGTCTTTTAACTTCCACCACTTGAAGGTTACTCATCCCACCTTCTTCCCTTGAATTTGAATATTCAACTACTCCTTGCTTGAAAGAATGAGCAATATTTTTTGTTTGCACACATGGCAAACCTTTCTTTTTACTAAAAAGAGGTAAGTCCTCACTTTCATAATTAACATCCCTATTTTCATACACATTGCCCTCATTTCCATCTCCAAGTTCAACTTTTATTGTGAGAGGTGTATTCAATATTGCCACCTTTGGCACTTGATCCTTTTGATTTGTAATAGGTGGATCTTCAATCTCCATGGCTATCACACCTAGTTTTTTCTGAACTATCCCCTTGGAAGATGGCAACTTCGTAATTTTTGCCAATTTCAAAGATGGGTTTATTTCATCTTGAAATGTACCAGTTGGATGCTCCAATGTAACATTATTTGTACCATCTTCCACACATGAATATTCACAACATCCTTTGTATTGTATCATCAAAGACCCCTGGGGGTGGGATTGATGTTAATTAGCCCATGCATTAATACTAAGGCCGTGTATTTAAAAGAATCAATCCCACTTGTAAGCAAATATGAGCCTTTTACAGTGGTGGTAGTGAACATTTTACTTCCTGAACTAGGACCAATACCACCCCTATTCATCAAGAGTATCTTTTTGATCTATGTCATGCTTGTTGCCAAGTTAGTAACCTTGGCCTCCATGCTTTCCCACATAGCATGGTCCACAACATAACATTCTGACTTGCTAGTCGTAAATTGCGACTTTGATTTTTTCCTGTTTTCTAGGGCAACTAGCTGCCACACATTACCAAATACATTTACAATACGAGTATGAAAAACATTTAAGCATGTAATATTGATCCACTCACCCATGCTCAAATCACTCTAAATTCATGCAAATAATATTACTCAAGCATTTCATTCAACCATGGGTTGTTAATTAAACCAAAGTCTATTAAAATTTTTGATCTAATCCATTATATACCAATACCACTAAATTTTGACTTAAATCTCACTTTTGTTTGATTATCACCATTGCAAATTGCAAATGCAGATGTCATTACAATGCCACCTAATTGTCATTCATTTTATTCTCATTAGCTTCTCCCATTCAAACTGAATTTTAATCACATTTATTTCATGATTTAAATTAATTTGCTCTAACTTGCCCCTTATATGCACCTTTAAAGCAATCTACAATGGTGTTGCTGCTTAGATGCCCATTTGCTTTTGCTTCTCCCCCTCCCCTTCCTATTGTTCATCAACATGGTTTGTTCTATTGGTCGTTGCAAACACACAACAAAGTTAGACTACTTTAACAAAAGGTCTATGTCACTAGACTATTTTGATAATAAGACTTAAGTGATTAAGGCCCATTCCACTAAGGCCTATATCACTAAGGTTGATGCCACTAAAGCCTACATGTCACTTGATGCAATTCAATACCTTTTCCCACATTACATAATCCATAACACAACAATTTTCACTTCTTGCAGGTTTTGGATCATGTGACTTTAAACTTTCGCTTGTTTTGTGGGTTAGCTACCTATCTACATTGAAAAATATAGGTTAGCATCCAAAACCACTATTATGCATGATATGAAAACACCTATTAATGACCTATGTCACCCATGTTCAAATCATTTTGATTTAATTGAAATGAAATCATTGAAAATTATTCAAGGCTAGTTTTTCAGCTTGGAATCACACGTATTTCATTTAAACTTGTTTTGTACATGTATGCTACTTATAAGCCAATGTGCATTATTAGTCTTGATCCAATCCACTATATACACCAATATCACTAAACTATAACTTACCACAAGGGTATGAATGTGACCATTGGAAATGAGGCGCCACCTAATTATCACATGATCTCAAGTATTACAAGTGAAATCTCATTCAATTGTACATTCAATTGTTAAGACAACCTCTTACATGCATCTTTGGGGCATTTTGCAATGGTATTTGTTGTATGGATTTCCATCTCTTGTTCTTCCCCCTCCTCCCACTCTTGTTCTTCAAGGTCGTGGTTTGTTTTTATTAGCCCCTGCAAAACACAAAATAAGGATATTGCAAAACAAGAAACCTATGTCACTATCCCACTAGGGCCTACTTCACTATGGTTGATGCCATTAAAGCCTAGATCAAATGTCACTTATTATAATGAATGCCTTCTCCCACACAACACAATCCATATCACACCATAATTGATTGTTTACTGATCTTAGACTACATTTGAAATTTTCATTTGAATTTGTTGGCCAACTACCTATCATAAATTGAATAATACAAATTCACATCTGCAAAGAAACGCCCTTCTTATTATCATTGAAATGTCATTCAATCTAAATTATAATGACATATATTTCATCAATTTATCTATTTTTGCCAAGTTTGTCCCTTACATGCATCATTGGAACAGTACCCAATGGTGTTGATTAGATTTCCATCGGTTCTTGCTCTTCATCCTCCCCTCCTTGTTTCTAGTATGTTTTTGCTACCCCCTACAAAACATAATAGAATTATGGTTTTGACAAAATACCTATTGCTCTATGAAACAATCCAATGGTGTTTGTCCCAACACTATAGGGTCTTGTACTTTTGTTCGAATAGCATGCATGCATTCACTCTCTCTATTGGCATTTGGAGTCCTCCAATAGTGCACATTAGAATTCCACGTCTCCATTGGGCAATTATTGGGATGAGCACCATCCCCTTATGCCTACCAAAGCTTCTTCAAAATTCTCTGGTAAGAGCTAAAATGTTCTCTCGTGCAAGTTTCTACTACATGGGGTTTTAAAGGAGGATCATACTAGAATGGTTTGGCCAAGTCTTCATATATTGCATCCCATTGCTTTTCGGTGTGTAAACAAAATTGTCGAATGGTTAAGTCCAAATGCTAATATGAAACATTCTTGACTATTTGCTACCAAACTCCTTTCAAGCCCACAATTTCTCTAGTGGCATTTGTCAAAATTCTAATCTTAGGAATACAACTAGCAATAACACATTTTTTTACCTCCTTTTGAAGCATACCTACCTGTTTTTGATTTTCTTGCCTCCATGCTTGATGGAAGGTTTTTTTTTTAGTTGTTGCATTTTCATTTTCCACACCATTGAAGCTAGTCACATTGACTATTGTCCCATCAAACACATTTGTTACTACTATAGGGTCATTAAACCCCATAGTTGACTGAGATGGGTTGCCTATAATTCTTTTCATATGGGCCTAAACACCACCACCACCCATTAGTTTCTTGTTAGCACCATGTTATCCTTCAATCCATAGCTCAAAAAACTATTTGCTGCTACCTATCATCTTGTAAAAACTCAACATGCATTTGATAATAATGACTGCCCAATAATTTCCTCTTTATCAATAAGGACCAACAATCCATTCCTTCATTACCAGCAAACACAACATGAAATATGTCAAGAATAAACATTGCATTTCACCTTCCAAAATTATACATGTAACCATAAAATCAACAAAATTTGGATTCATGGTAAAAAATGAATAATCATGTTAACCTTGAATGTACCCAAATTCCAATTCTTAATCCAACCTCCAGATGTTCAACAAGTTAAACCCTCAATTGGTAAAGAAGAATATTGGATTGTACATCAGAAAACCAACTAGAGCATGTTAGTTATTTCAATCTTTCCACCATGGGTTTTGTTCATTAATTGTGGATAGTCCACTACTTACAACCCATGCAATGAGTCACTTTGCACAAGGTTAAAACATTCACCCTATATAAATTGGAAACGAATAGCTCATTCAAAGCAAAAAGGAAGAAATGTCTCTACAAAATATGACGTCTTATCATTACTTGTTTATTCAAGCGCCATATTCAACTATTAATTGCCCATGGGTTTTCACTGGATATTCTTACAAACTAGCAAACATTGGATTCTACATCACGAAATACTCAGCAGCACATAAACACATTTAAAGAAACAATAGTCTTCTCAAAATCGAAGGCAAATAAATCATATGCAACAATTATAGTTGTAATTTTATCAAGGTTCCAAAAGGAGAAGGCAAACTTGGTCATCATGTTTAAAGGACCATCATTCATCCTGAATGGTAGTGACTATCTACCTTGGCTATCAAATTTTTAGAATCCATGTGAAGAACCAATAAAAAAATTGATTAAATACACTCAAGAGAATCTATATCTTTTATTTGGTTATAACAAAATTAAAGTCTATATAATAAGATGAATTGCAACATACATCTTGACGATATCCTTAACTCAATGGGCAGTAGCTCATTCAAAGCAAAAAAGAGGAAATGTCTCTATGAAATATGATGTTTTATCATACTTGTTTATTCAAACACTATATTAAACTATTTATTGCCCATGGGTCCTCATTAGATATTCCTACTGACTAGCAAACATTGGATTCTACATCTTGGAATATTCAACAACACATTTAAAGGAACAACAGTCTTTTCAAACTTGAAGGCAAATAAATCATATGCAAAAATTACAACTGTAATTTTATCAAGGTTCCAAAATATATCTTTGACCATATAGATACTTAAAATTGCATTGCAGAAACCTAGACATACACAAGTGAATCTAAATATCAAACTCCAATAAGAACAACAACAAAAAGGCCAAAAAAATGGTTTTTCTTTTACATATTAAACTACACCAACAACAATAATCAAGGTAGCAAAAACTAGTTGTCTTGTCTTGTGCTAGCACATATTCAAATGAATTATAAATTTTCAGGAGCAAGTAATCAGATGATTATAAAAATGTACAAAACATCATTCCATTTAAGCACTAACAATGATTTGCATAAAAAATCATTTGATCAAATCAATGAGAAAGAGAGAAAGATGCCTAATTTAATTTCATTTAATCATCAAGTTAGCAACACTTGCACTAAGTTAAGGCAAGGCAACAAAAATGAAAGAAAAGAAGTTGGATCCATATAGTTATTTAAAATTGCTTTGGAGAAACCTATACCTACACAAGTGAATTTAGATATCAAGCTATGCCAACCACAACAATAAAGATACTAGAAAAAAAAAAACTTTTACATATTATACTATAGCAACAATTGAATTACGAGTGAAAATTCACCCAATTACAAAATAACTTTTTCAAAAGCAAATAATGAGTGGATTAATAAAATGTACAAAACATCATTCCATTTAGACATCAAGAGTGATTGCACATTAGAAATCATCTAATCATATCAATGAAAGAAAAAAAGATGCTTAGTTTAACTTCATATAATCATCAAATCAACAATAATTGCATTAACTTAAGGCATGGCACCAGAAATGAAAGAAATGATGTTGGACCATAAGCTTACTTAAAATTATAGTTATGAAATCCAAACCTACAAAGGTACCTACAAAGGTGAGTTTGCATATCAAACTAAGCCAATTAGAACAACAAAGATACCAAAAAAAATTGTATGGTCTTCTGCATATTGACAAAGAACTACCAATGCTCAAATGTTATGTCCCCTTAATACAACTCATTGTATTCTCTCATCTATTGTTGTTCACTAGTTTAACAAACATTGACATAAGGTTGTCATTGGCAAATATGGACAAACTTAGAAAGTTGGAGAAGAATTGCACTCACAACATCTACAAAAATGCTTGGAAGTTCACAATGTTCAATTGAAGGAAAAAAAGGTGCTACTTCTTCTCCAAGGTACACAACATGAAGAACATCATTGGTGGGAAGTGGGCCAACTATCTACTCCATATTGCCCTGGTTGCAAGACAAAGGAGGAAGAGGATGGATGATGGTATGTTGAAATAATTAGTACTCACTATTTGGCCACAATTGATAAGGTCAATAAAATCCTCTCTGTGCACCTTGCCAGTGTGGAAAGGACTACATAACAAACTATTTAATATAATATCTTTATCATAGTCAAAGAAAAGTTGATAAGGTCAATAAAATCCTTTTTGTGCACCTTACTAGTGTGGAAAGGACTGCAAAACAAACTATTTAATATAATCTCTTTATCATAGTCAAAGAAAAGATGTTTGGTGATCAATTGAGATTCTAACCTTGGAAAAATTCAAACATCCAAAAGATAGAAAGATAAAGATGTTGTAGAATGCGTAGCAAGACATTTTGACAAGTTGTGTAACTAGCATTCTCTTCCACCTTTTAGCAAAAAACACAACCATACAAAAAAAGTATAAAGCAAAGCACACTTGTTCTACAAAAGCAATTCAACAACATCAAAACATGCATGGATCAAGTTAATCTTACATCCAAAAATTCACAATTCCTTTGATGGTTCTCCAAATCTCTAGTCAAACCAACCTTCTTAGAGTTGAATATTAACTTTGTAAGGTAGTGTAGAATGCAAGAAACCTATAGGTCATACTCAGCAAGTGTCCATCATCAAGAATTATCATAATTACAACAAACCCCAACAAAAACATTTGGAGAAACATCATCAAAAGTCTAGTAATTTTCCTAGTTGAATGTCTTCATGTCTATGGAGCTCATCTTTTGCTACTATGGAGAAGCCCAAGTTTATTAGAAGTTTGTTTGTATATTTCTGAGTTCTTCTTTGCAAGAACAAGTTCTGAATTTGGATCTAGATTATTTCATCACAAGCAAACGTTGCATTGTTGCTTCATCTTCATCATTATGAAGCTTCATATACATTCATAAGGGAATCTAAGTTGCTTCAATTTCATCATGACAAAATTTCAAATACATTCACAAAACAATATGAGCTTTGCTAGACTCTTTTTGATATATGAGTTGTGCATTTGGAAGAGAATAGCATAATCTTTGTAGGTGAAATAAGTTCAGTCTTCTATTTGTATTTAATGACGTGACAATTTTCAATGGACATCTTTTGCAATAAAATTCCAAACTTGTGCCAACTCATTTGGTCTAATTATTATGAATGCTCACATAATGCACCTCTAATTATCAAAGCTTTGTAATCATCTCCTTCAAAAAAGGTAATGCAACAAAGAAGTTGAATTTGGGTGGGTGTCTCCTTAACAATTCTTGTTGTAGATTTGTTATTATTAGGCTAGGTAGCTTTGTGCTTATCATTATTATCATTCCAGTATTTTTATTGTATGTTCATTTTATTCTCCTCTTCTTTCAGTATCTTTTGTGTTTTTTGTTGTGGGTTGTATCAATTTGCATGAACTTTTCAAAGCACCATTTGCTATTAAAAAATTAATAGATAGATACATTAAGCACTCTGACCTTATGATAGCACCCTCATGACCTTTTCAAAGCACATGCTATTCCTTGGCAATCACCCAGCAACCCCATCAAGTAGTCTAGGCTTATGAAAATAATAAGCTCATCTTTCAAAGCATTGTTTGCATTTTAAAATACCCAAGCAGCCACAAGAGCAATAGATTGAGAGTGTAGGGAGTATCTATCTTAGAAGCTCTAACATTACTGCAAACAGTTCAATTATAGAACGAGATCTCTCTGGTCAATGTTAGAACCCTAACATGCCTTGAAATCTCAAAAAACTTCAACAAAGTGGAAGTGGTGGTGTTAGTGTGTTGGCTTCAAAAGACCAAAAATTTAAGAAAAATCCAAAATCTATGTAGTGGCTTGAAAGCATTGGCTACAACAAAACAAATTGAACATAATTTGATGTCTTATAAGGAAAGGGAGGAAAAGCTTTGAATAGTAGCCATAATGAGGATGACATGGTTGCCATTCAAGATAAGAACTAAAGATCTCCAGAAACCCCGAAATCAGTTCAAACATAACAAAGCAACACTACAACAAAAGGTGTCCCTGTACACCAAGTGATTTCACTAAATTTTGAGTGAATTCACTGGTTGTAGTGAATGGGGACTAATGGAGATAGTGAATTCATTGGTCTAATGAACAAGGACTAGTGAATTGCATTCACATTTTGTAGTAGTGCAGTGGGGGAAATTAGAAATGGAATAGGTTTCGAAGATTAAGGATGTCATTGAACAAGCCAAGAAAAAGGGGTTGGCAACAGACAAACTAATTGAAACACAAAAAATGTTCTAGGGATTGAAGAAGCCAAGAAAGGGGTTGTGCAAAACAGAAAGATGGAAACACAAACGAATGATACTACTAGAGAAGACAAGGTTCCTGGAAGTAGATATTGAAGCAAAGGAAACACTTTTAATAGAATTAGGGTTCAAGTACCCACAATTACACACATGTGTTGGGCATTATGAAGAACTAAAGATCAAGGGCTTGAGTGCAATATTTAACTTAAATCCATGGTGATTAAAAACATTACCTAGAAAATGTCACACAAAAGTCAATTTAAATTATATGTATCTATAAACCTAAATCTACAAACTTGAGTAAAGGAAAATGAAGATTCATTAGCACATAAGCTCTACACACAAAGCCACGATGTGAGCTTGTACTTCACTGGTTGCAATACCCTCAAAGTCCAAAAGTATGCAAGTCCAAATTCTTTAAGGTCTACCAAAATCTTGTCACAACGTCACCCTTTTTTGTTTTTTCTACCTAGTCCTTTTTTACCATGTAAAATCACATTTATGGATGATTGTGATGGAATCTAAAATTGTAATGGTCTAAAATATAGTCCTTTTGAAAATTTTAACAACTTTTGATTCATTAATTTTTATGGGGATCAAAATATAGGGTAAAAAAGGATTGCAATAAGGACTAGGCCCTTTTCGTCTTGTGTGGTACACATTAAAGGATTTTCACCCATGCTACCTTCATTAAGCATTGAAAGCTCTAGTGATGAAAAAAATAATAGATAACAAGGGCGAGGGGGGCAGCTGTTAGCAAGGGACTCACCACATTGGATGCATATTTTATATAGAAAATGCAATTTCATATTGTCCCGTAATGGTCTAGCAATGATGCTATTATGAGCGTTGCCTTTAATAGTGAAATGACAATGATTTTTTTCTTGATTTAGATTAGTCAACAATCCAAAGAAGAAGAATGAAGTGAAGGATTTATTTTACTGGGAAGATAAATCCAGAGAGTAAGTTCACAAGCTTTATAAACATTAGAAATGTATTTCATTCTCTTAAAGCAAGTGAATGTGAACCATGCACCTTTTATTTTCCACACTTGCAACACCATAAAAATGAAGGAATAAAAAATGAAAGAGAAATCTTAGATGAAATGTCACAAAAAGAAAGAGAAGAGGAAAGGATGATGTCTCCATCAAAAAGGGAAAAGAAGACAATGTTGTCTCCATCAACTTCTATCTTATTTTTAATTTTTCAATTATTATTATGTTTTGTTTAATGAATATGAGATTTTGTTTTGATGGACAGAAGGTCATTAAACAACCATAGAAATGCAAAGTTCATCATACAAATGAACTCTTCACCATGGGTGAAAGCATGGTAAAGTATACACAAAAAGTAATGTAAGAAAAATAATTTGGGGTCTCTATATAAAAAGACTAACAAGTAGATGATTTTATGAAGGTAATAGTATTATTTTTGGGTACATTATTTCCTAACTTGTGTTTACATGAACTTCAAAAGCTAAATTGTTATAATCATGTTTTTTTACACTATTTACAAGTACTTGAATTGGACCTAAAATTTGTGACAACTTGAAAATAAAGTTCAAGTACTTGAAAGTAGGTGAATCTTTTCTATAAATGTTTGGTTTTTTTCATGCACCTCAATATTGATGTGCATGAACATTCCAATACATATTTTTTGATAAATGGAGTTTATTTTCATAACTAAAATCATCCCCAACCCCCAAAAATGATGAAATTGTTGGGGATACTTTTGGGGTACTCTTTCATGTCCAAATGATATGACACAAATTGCTTTGAGAAGCTAAAAGGAGGCTAGAGATGCCCATGAAGAAAACAAAAAATTTCATTTGTGTTTAAATGTTAGAGGAAGGTTATAAGTTTTTAAAACTATTTTTTGGGTGTTTTGAAGTAGAGAACAAGGTAACATGTACAAAATACCTGTGACCGAACAACATGTCGCCGGACAAGGACTTCATACATGTACTGTTGGTGTGAACATGAAAATCCTGATCTGGATAATGTGGCCGAGAATCTTGATTAGTGGCGGCGGATTTTCTCTTGAGGAGAGTGAGAGGGAAATCAGAAGTGCATGGGATGCATGGTA
>Ga0209611_10000767_pt1 | contig 50584 bp, 36 predicted proteins | sample S1TSphgellanicum_3_FD_187693 | JGI IMG/M metagenome (GOLD analysis project Ga0209611, IMG submission 187693) | Host-associated microbial communities from peat moss isolated from Minnesota, USA - S1T2_Fc - Sphagnum magellanicum MG (SPAdes) (version 2) | ecosystem: Host-associated > Plants > Peat... | reverse complement strand
CAGAATCACACAAGTTAAGCTAGTCCCTCTTCCTAGTCTAATCCCGGGGCTCCCAACCCGACCCTCTACCCCTTTCTAGAGTTGGAAGCCGAGAGCGTGTTACCAAGTTCAACTTTCCGCAACTTGACTTTGTGAAACCCTCAAGTGGGTTTCACCCCGTGACTTGGGAGCGCGTCATCCAAACTGTAATTGTTTTGCTACATGTTGTCGAGACATACACAAGAATACCACCGCTGTGCTTTCGCACTGAACTGCCAAGTTTGCAAGGTCTAGCTATTGCAAAGCACTGGAAACCAGGAATTGCAGGGAGCTGTTGATTGGGGAAATAGTGTGTCTCTGTTAACGCTAAAATATCAACCCTTGTCAACAAGTCTTGTAGGGTTGGGGAGGTGCTGAGCTTGTTGCACGCTCCCCCATGGATATTCCAGCAACATAATGTCACAACCCTCTAGCCCCCGCCCCCTTATGTGGTGGGTTTCACCGGGTGGCCGTCGACAAAGAGCTCGCCGCCCTTCTAGCGCAAGGCGACAAAGAGCTCGCCGCCCTTCTAGCGCAAGGCGACAAAGAGCTCTTTGCCCTTCTAGCGCAGACGCTTGCCCGCCTTGCGGACCTCTAGCCACTGCAGGTACAGCGCCTTCCATTGGGACTGCTGCAGCGGGGTGAGGTCATCGTCCAGGCCCCACTTGGTGCCTGCAAGGTGTTTGCGCGCCTTGAAGACAGCGATTCGCGTCGCAGCGGAAGTGAAGGTCATCACCACCGGCCGTAGCCTATTGCGTGCGGGGTCGCTCTGCGCCTCCCCCTTGGCAGCAACGGCGTAGTTGCGCTTCGTAGGCTGCCGGTAGGCAGCAATCAGCTCGATGTTGATACCTAGCTTGTCGCCCAGCTTCGCCTTCACGCGCTCCAACAGGGCCGCAGAAGTCTCGCCTTCCACCTCCTCAAAGTTCCTAAGGACAGCGTTGAGCACGCGCTCTTGCTGCTGTGGGGCATCAGCCTGCTGTGACATGTTCCGCACAACAGTCTTCCAACCTCCCTCCTGGTTGTCCTTCAGGGCTTGCAGCTCCTCCCTTATGTCCTTCAGCTCAGCTAGCTGAGAGGTCTGGGGCACTGGATTAGCCTGCAAGCTAGCCACAGTTGCCTTGACGTCAGCAACCACAACGACAATATCTGCTTTGAACTCCTGCATCTGCAACTCCAGCTGCTCCTGCTAGCTCTCCTGCCTCTTAGCAGAGGCTAGAGTGAAGTCCCCAAGCATTGCTTGCAAGAGGGCACTGGTCAGCTTGGTTTTGCTGGTGTCCTTGGTGCAGGTCACCCCAAGCTGTCCAAGCGCTAGCAACATATCTGCAACGCTAAGGCAACAGATGCTATCATAGCCGGTAAACTCGAACACGTGCTGGGCTGTTGCGGTTGGTGTGTCACTGTTCATCGAGCTAAAACTGGGAGAATCATAAACATGTTTTCTTTTTTTCCTATTTTTTTTCATAAACTTTTCCTGATTGAGAGGAGAAAGGAAGAACAGGAAAGGCAAATGCTCGAAATGCTACACGTGACAGGCCCTCCAGGCAGAGTCAGCCATTTTCGGTTGGAGTAAACAGACCATGACAGGACGGATGGATGACCGGATGGATGACGGGACAGATGGATGAAATTATGCTTCACATCCCGACGTCCTTTATTATATGTAATTGAACCTACTAGCAACTGAACTTTGCGAGGGTTTGGCTTTCTCCCTCTTACGACCATGTTTTCCTCTCACCTCCATTTCCTCTGGCTTCTCTCCAAGCTACCATGGTTTCTGCTGTTACTAGTTCTTGCGGTAAAATATCCTTTGGATCCTGATTTTGCGCAGTGCATGCGGCCAACAGCACTTTGTTGTTGCTCAAGTTGTTTCGATTCTGGGAGTTGACGAGAATAATAGTCGGCGGCGCTTGGTTCAGTCTTTTGTAAGGAAAATCCGGAAATCTGCTGTCAAGTGCAGATCTGAGGACTTACTCCAAGGTACTCTCTCTTCTTTCATCCACCGTTTGTTCACTTCGTAACACAACACTGGCGCACAAGAGAGAACTAAATTTTTGGCTTCCTGGAGTAAGTATTCAACTGTTTTGAGGAAATGTAGAGAGCTGTGTTACAGTCTTTTGAAAGCATTTGCATCGTGTATTGAGCAACTGTGTATGGATGGAGCTATGGTTTTTATTCATGTTCAGATTGGGTATCTGAGTAGGCAGCAAGCATGGAACAATTCCAAGATTCTGTGAATGAAGCCCAGAGGAAAGTCCAGGACATTGTTACATTGGTCCAGGAGGGTGCGAAAGCCAGCAAGATAAATAGATGTCAGTGTGAGCGGTTGGCGAGCATGTACTGCAAGATCTGTGATTATTTTTGGGAGTTAGTGATGTTGGATGATGCAAAGCATGTATTCTTGTTACCCTTACTGGGTGAGATTATACAAATCCTTGAGAGGGGAAAGGAACTGGTCTTGCAATATTCAAGTGCACAATGGTTTGAACTGGCAGTGACCTGGGGAGATAATCAGGAGGCCTTTAATGAGATCCATTTGTCACTTGAAACTAACATTGAAACATTGCAAAAGAAAATTTTTCTAAATTCAACCCATTTACAGCTTCCCAGTTGGGATCATGACCCAACTTTGCAAGCAAGAAATCGAGAGAATGATGCAACAGCGGATCATGACGAGATGCTGGAAACATTGGCAGAGTTACAAAAGAATCTGCCCATGGCGATCGCTAAGCTCAAGGGAACAGCATCATGGGGAAACAACCTCCCTCTCAATATGCAAATTCATAGAAGTGAAATCATGCTTGGGAAACGGATTGGAAAAGGAGCTTATGGGTTGGTGCATGAGGCATCCTGGCTTGGATGTAAATTCGCTGTCAAAATCATAGAAACAAGTGATACCATTGCATTGCAGCACGAGGTCGGGATCCTTGCACAACTTAGGCATCCACACATTGTGCAGCTAGTAGGCTTTTCTGTGGGTAAGGGTAAGGGTAAGGGTAAGGGTCAAGGAAGCATGATTCTTATGGAGCTAATGGATGGTGATTTGCGTCAGCTCATTGAGGATCGAGTTAGATCCACACCTCAGGTCCCACCCTTTCCACATTATGACACCGTACATGTCATTTCTCAAATTGCAGCTGGCATGGCATACCTACACAAGAAGCTAGTTTTCCATGGAGACCTCAAAGCCTCCAATGTGCTTTTCAACCATCGTGGTGGCAAAATTGAAGCTAAAATCACGGACTTTGGGGTGTCGCAAACTGTACAGCTCACCAAGCTTTCTGATACAATCATAGACATTGATGGTTATTCAAGTGGTTCTATATATTCAACGACATCATTGACTGGAAAAGTTGGGACAACTGGTTGGAGAGCACCAGAAGTGTCTGGTATACAAGTGAGTATAGCAATCAAATACAAAGTTGGTTATTTTGGGGAAGGGGCTTGTGGGGCTTGAGCTATGTTCAAGGCTTTTAGTGTAGGGTAAGGCCCCAGGGTGGGGTCATTCCTGAAATAAGTGGCCAAGGAGGAGGTGGTAGCTGAGTCCAGCCCTGCATTTTCAAGAATGTCCCCCACCCTTGAGCCTTACCATCATAAAACATCAGGCAAACATTATCATGAGCCTAAACATATGTAGATCATGAGGCAGTGGGAGTGAGAATCAGCTCACACCTACTATTTAGGACCAGAAGGCCTCTTACTTCTACTAAATAGGTGTAAGAGGCATCTTCTAATGTAAGTTGCCCTCCAAATCTAGTGCTTTACTAAATGAGAATAAAGTTTCCTTTCATTTAATTGGAAACTTTGATGCTATCTGAAGCTAGTGTGAGTCAGAACTCAACCTCTTCCCTACCCTATAGTACTGCCTTCTTTAGAATCTGATTACACCCATCTTTGTAATACTCAGAATATCTCCTTTCCAAAACCTATAATCAACTCAGGGTACTTTAGTGTCTTAAATAGCTTGTATTTAGACAAGGTGATTGTAAGTGGTGCTTTCATACAAAGATGCTCTTGATAAATATGCCCAAATACGTATTAATTGAGTTAATCTACCAATGGATGATCATCTTTCTTGACCTCCTAAAAACCATAACAGCAATTCTATGATAGATGGAGATCCATTGTCGCTTTTAATCAGTAGTCAAAAAAAAAAATTTAAGCTCCACAACTTGGAATAAATACAGCAACATCTCATGAGGGGTTTGTTGTCTATTGTGTTTGCTCCAGATTAAAAAAGGGAAGATGTCATCAGCGGAACCAAGATATTCAGCCAAAGCAGATGTGTATAGTTTTGCGATGACGTGTTATGAGATCCTCACAGGCAACCCTCCGTTTCACAACTTACCACGAATGTCAATTGATGAAATGGTGATGAAAGGTGAGAGGCCTGAATTGCCTATTCACACGAATAAGACATTATCGAGCCTCATCCAAAGGTGTTGGGACACTGATGCTGGAAAAAGGCCTACATTTGCAGATATTTGCAGCAGTCTGCGAAAAATAATGGTTCCAGACAACCCTTCCCTTCATCCATCTTCATCGTCCAATCCTTCGCATCGTCCATCTTCAAGCCGCTGCACAATTAGCTAATCAATCTAACTTCTTAACTATACCTAATAGAAGTTATCTCCAACCTAGTTGAAAGGTATCCATTAGAGGTTTATCAAATCCTATATGGATAGTTCTTATCCAAGTGACTTTCATGTTTTCTAGGTTTGGCTCATACTTCCAAATTCAAGAGCCGTAGACTAGAAGATATATTTGAGCAAAGGTTTAGGCTACCATTAAAGTCATAATTCAACAATAAATACATTCCTTTTGCTACACTATGATCTGCAACCCAAACAATTTCTATGGGTTTCTTTATCAACCTATCAGTATTACTGAACTAATTGGTGTAAACATGTAAATTCCTTGGGATTTTAAACACAGAAGTAAATGTGATGATGGATTTTAAGATGTTACCACCAGTTATTCAAACATGTAGCTAAGCACCCAGCGCAAATTCAGAGCCCAGTCGCACTCTCTGGATCTCTATTACAACACCTGGTTTCACTTTCATATTTCAAAAACATTTGAAGACTACTCTCAGCAGTGCACTGGTTATCTGCTGTGTAGCTTATACCATTTCATACACCATTAGGCTGCATGAGCCCTCGACAGCTAAATCAGCTTGCATTCATTCCTTGCCCACTTCTTAACCCACTGGACTCCCTCTGTCCACATAATCAGCGGGAATAGATGAGAGTGTAAGAGAATAGGTTGTGGAAGAAGGCTGCAATGGGCTCTGTGAAAAATTAGCTCTTGCAAAGTAAGGAACAGGCACATCTGTTATCCAACTTGGTTGAGATAACAAGCTCCACAGCATATTCCTTCAATGAGAGATCCCAATATAGGTCAGTCCTCTGCCTGAAGAGGATCCACCCCTAAACAAGACTAATTGACCCATCAACCCAACTTAAAGCCTATTGAGAAGGTTGAGAGATCCAGATTCCACTCATAAGCAGCAGGTCACAACCCATACCCTAACTGGTGTGCAAAACATGAGAAGATCTGGGAAGACTTTATAAAGTTGGATCTATGGGCAAATTTATTTCGATAGCCTTCAATGGAAGATAGCAAGTTGCCACCAGAACCCCCATGGACTCCCACCTCCTTTCATGGCAAGCATTGGAACATCAGGTTAATACATTTTGCAATCTCTACCTTTAAGTCCTCACAATCAAGGGCAATCTGTAAATCGTAATCACTGATCTCTGCACTCTGAACAAACTCTTCCTCTTCATCTTGCTCTGGCTTCAAAAGACCCAGCAAGTCTGACTCCAGCATAAAGAGAAAATAGTCCATGTTCACATGAGATGCACCCCCTCAGCACAAGCATATGTCCTTAGCTACACATCATGTGGGTTCTAAATAAAAGACCGAGGAAGATTGGGCACCAGTAAATGACCAAGTTTCTACAGTGCAGCTGCCTCACTCTGGCTACCAATGACATGGTGACCACCAAAAGCTGTTCTCACCAGAGTAAATGATCAAACTGCTGTAACCATTCAAGACTACACTTCTACACTGTGAATGGTAAAAGCCCACCTTTGTTTCCATTTGACATTTTCTATTGCAGGATACACACCTACCTGGAAATCACTCACAAATAATATCTCTGGGTGTGTTTGTGCAGGGAGAGAATCAGAGCATGCACACTCCTTGATTTTCTTGCCATTAGAGTAGTCTCAATGAGTTCTTTGGTTGGAATAACTGGTACAAGGGATCCAAGCAAACCATACATGGAATCATGAACATTGGAGCCATAAATCAGCCATACCCCCTCCCTGCTCAGGATATTTGCAGCCCTGGGATATGAGTTCTGTCTGAAATCGAGTTGCATCATTCAGCAGGGTGACAGTTGGTGCACAAGGGAATGAGAATGAGCCAAGGAGCTTTATCTCTGGTAGCTTCAAATTGGCACCTTTGTCATGATAGAGAACCAGAAAGCAATAATGAAATGGGTTGTGAAGTACCACGTTTCACATTGAAGTACCATGTCATCATTCTGGTTCTCCTCTAATATCTTATCCTGCCATCAAATATGGGTATTTCCTGCAAAACCAACCAAGAATATCCCCTTTCTGGAGGTGAAGACTTGTGTTCCAGTCAAAACCAAAGAAAAACACCACGTATCACAAATGTTTGACATAGTAGGATCAACACATACCTCTGAATTGGAAATGATCAGTGCAGAATTAACTAAGACATTTGTGGAAACATGTTATATCCTATGATTGAATGTGGTGGTTGAAAGATTAGATGAGCCTTCAGGCTGGATAGCTTGTTGGTTTGCAGTCGAAAAGACCTCACAGATGGCAAGAGATGTGGTATCACTGAAAAGGTGGCCATAGATACTATGTTTTAAAGTGTTAGTCAAAATTTTGGGAGCCAGATTGTTATGATCTCATGATCATGTGTGTATACATCAGAAGAAATTGCCTCCCTTAAACTCAGCTGCCAATGCCCCCCATTTCCAACAAGAACCAAACTCAGGTTGAACCTTTTCACCAACATTGGGGAGGACTTAGTGCATAATATTTTCAGAAATGAAATGTGAATATTCAGAATTGAAGATTTGGAGATGCTTGTCTCCACCTCTTGAATTGCATAAATCTCAGACTTTGCACAATTTAAAGCATTTCACAACATTTGGGAGAAGGAAAGCTGTTGTTGGGTGCTACTGAAGCTTTTGCATCCAAATGCTTCTTCTGATAGCATGGTATGCTGGAGTTGCGAGAGATAATGAATGTTAAGGATGTAGTTACTAGTAGTTATGTAGAGTACCGGCTAGTTTGGTACGTTGGAAGCCTTGTTGGAGACTTCCACCAAACCATGTTGTATGGAGGCATTTGTGGATACCCTGCAAACTTAAAAGAGTAAAACAGGGAAGCTCAGATTGCTTTATGAATGCATCCTCATGAGCTACTTGGCTGAACAGGCAGGTGGCAAGGGTTCTGATGGTCTTGACATCCAACCTGAGCAGGTTTGTATTTCTTACCGTCCTCTACCCTGTCTTCTGCTAATTCTAAGTCAATCAGGTTGTTCTATACATGCAGGCTCTGGTGATCTCAAAACTTGAATAAAATATATGCTCTTAAAGAATAAAGAAGAACATTGCTTTCTGGATCACCTGATTGAATTCTGGAATTTGTGGACATTATATGGGTGATGGGTTTTCAGGTGCATCAACAAGTTCCATTGTATGCGGGCAGTACTGAAGAGGTAGAGAAGCTTGAGCAATACTTGGCATATTTATACAAACATCAGAAGAGACACTGCAAAGAGGACTTTTTCTTAACTCCGAACCCCATTTTCTCTCTCACTCATCTCTACCTTCACATGTCAATTCACAGTGAAACCCTGTGTTGGAATATTCTTTGCAAATGTGGATGGGTTCAGCCAAGGATGGATGGGTCCATCCTGATAATGTCCTAAAATGAGAAGTGTCAACAACATCCAATGTTATCACTAATAGATGACGCCGACCATCAGTCCAAGCAGATATATAGACTTGGTGATGATGAATTGCAGATGTTTGCTGACTTTTGAGTAGACAACAAATAAGGAATATGCCATGCTGCCTTGTGGAGGAAAAAACAAAACCAGAATTTCCAAATCAGAGATGAATTGTTTGAAACTGCAACTAGAAATCGCCCTCCACATGTCTCAGGTGGGTAGCAACTTATGGTTATTTTGCGGTTGCTTCATCTTGGCAAATGCACACAATGGGAATATACTTGCATGAATGGGCTAAAACACTTGCAATGCTTAATTTTGCTACAATTTTCGCGAACAAGCCTCAGTGGTCCAAATTGGAGTTTATTTGGTGGGGGCCGCGCGAACGCGAGCCACCCGCTGTCACAAATTACGACGTGCATGCCCCCAGTAGGAAGATGCTAGAGTCACCTGCTCCGTAGTGCAATGGAGCAGACGCCCCTAGGCCATCAGCCATCATGACCACCGATCGACCCCGCCCAGGTAAGTGATACCTCCAGATTCTCTCGCCCTTTTTATATCCTTCCCTCCCGCAAGCCGCGCCAAAGCTTATGGGACAATATCTCCCTCCCCATCTCCCATCATCTCTGCTCCCCCGCCCTTCCCTGTCCACGCTGCATGCACATATCTCTTTGAGGAGGAGAACAAGATGGTGGGAGATTTGTATCACACTGTTGGAGCTGCAGCTGGTGATAGATTGTTATGATGGAAATTGGGAGTTGGGTTCCCCGATTGATGGAATGGTAATCGAATTTTGCACGGTGTTATTTTGCAGCTTTCTGCACGCACAGGAACAAGATTGGATTTCTGGAACAAGATTTAGGTGGAGAGACGAAAAAGCCGAGCCATGTTAATTAGTTAGTTAGTTTTTTTCCCGAGCATGGAGAAGGTGGTGGAATGTGTGGCTGGTCTAATGGACCTTCTGTTGCTTGCTTCTGGGTGTCAAAGCAACGGCCTTTCCATGGTTTGGACCGCGGAGATTGAAGTCTTTTCTTTTAGCTTCCTTTCTAGAAACTAAGGATCGCTCATAGCTGCACACAAAAGTCTGTTCTCCCTCCTGTTGTGTGTTTGTTTGCGGCAACGGAGCTTCAAGCTTTTGGGAGCCTTTAGTTCCTCGCAGTCAATTCTCTTCAGTTCCAGCGATTATGTCGTCTATGATGATTTAGGAAGTCTCTCTAAGGCACCACACCCTTATAAATATGAGGTGCCTTCAAAGTCATTTTGATATGGTGGTTCAAAACACCATTCCTGACACAGATCTAAAGAGCTGCCTAGAAACTTCCATTTGGACACCTGATGTGCCTTTGTTGAGGTATATTCGCTTTTCCCACCCAGGAAGAAACACCCAGTCTAAACTAATTTGTAATTTGTTTCCACATTATGGTAGGTGGATCCCTTTTCAGGTGTTGAAAGCTCTAGTTCATACAGTAGTCCCCCATCCCCCAGCGCACCATTTTTGGCATCATGTTGGCTTCAAGCTGTTGCACCGAACTCCAGCTGACCTATATCTGGATCCCAACTAACTTAGGAGGCAGATTCCATTCTCTCTTTCTGGAATGAAAGAAATTTCATTATCTAGCTTCGATGCATAAGCATAATTATTTTGATTGACTCTCATAGATTAGACATTCACTAATAAGTATTGCATTTTGCATAGTTTGATTACTGTTTCAAAAATTCCTTCTGTTTATATACTTTCTGCAATTTTATTTGGTCAAGCTGGGCTGTTTATGAACTCTTGAGAGAATTTTTCTAGGATCTATATTACCTTTTGTGCTGAGTTTTATCATACTGCCCTTGAGATTCATGGGCAGGGTGTTTCAAAAACCAGATTGTATGGGCAGGGTGTTTCAAAAACCAAAATGTCCACTGGACCTATAAGTCTGAAGCAAACTGAAGTGGTGACACAGGACAGAGAACCCCATGAGCTCAAAAGTGAATCATACTGTGACTGAAAAATGGGCCCAGAATGCAATGACATATGTAATGGCATCAACCACCATTTGCAAACAAGTGTCTGCAAGCTTGATATTTAATGCAAGCAAGGTGAAATGGACTGAAGTTTTTGAGTCATTGCAGTCACTTGCTCCCATGGGTACCACAGGCAACGTGCATAGCAACATCAGTGAAATTGCTGTGAGTACTTTCAGCGTCGTCACCAGTGTAAACCCAAGAATTGAAACGTAGGCTGGATTTTGTGTAAGGTCTAATTGTGCCACAAAGGTGTAGCCCTGTGGATTTTCAGATCCGAGGTGAGCAGAATCATGATGTGTGATGCTTGCACTGGAGTAGCTATGAATCTCCCCCTCCCCCCTCAGAAGAACTCTAGCAAGTTGTTTGGAGAGAAGTGGTAGTGCTGTTTCTTTCATGTAGCCAATTTCATCACTATGGTGACCCAAATGAAACAATTGTTCTTCTTCTTCCACATCATGCAAAATAATTTTTTTACAAGGCACATACCCCCACATCATGCATAAACCTTGACAATCTTTGCAATTTTAAATGAATTTCAATCATCTCGGGGCAGCCTTGATCCTCTACCACAAATGTATGCACCTCATTATTCACTTCAATCTAGGTGCAACCTAGCTACTTCTTCACACCCTTTTTCCTTTCTCTGCCATTCAACAATCTCACAAAGATGCCTATTACCAACAATAGCATAGATCTGTGACAGCAGCACATAACTAGCAACGTTATCGAGCTCCATTTCAAGAATTTGTTTGGCAACACATTCTACCATCTCCACATTACCATGAATTTTGCAAGCACTAAGCAACAGCACCCTCCATGGAGCCACATGTGGTTTATAGGGCATTGCCATGACCATAATCTTTGCCTCTTGCATGCCTTCATCCACCAGACCTACATGGCTACAAGTTAACAAAAGATAAGTAAAAATGATATCATCTAGCTCTACACCTTCACACATTTGTTCAAAATGTTTAAGAGCTTCTGTACCATATCCATGCATGGCACATCCTCCAAGTATGGCAGTCCAATTTACCACATCTTGAGATCGCATCTTATTGAACATTCTCTAAACATCCTCCATGTTCCCACACTTTGCATACATGTCAATTAAACTACTCCCCACAAAAACATCATATTCCAAACCATTTTGAATGATTTGTTGATGAACGCACATGCCCTCTTCAATCACAAGCATGTCAGCACATGCATTCAACACCCCCACAAAAGCAACATACTTGCACACCCTCATGTTGCATTTGTCAATATAGTTCCAGTGCCTTTTGCCCTTGGATGCATTTCAGATGTCCCAATATCATGGTAGTCCAAGTGACCACATTTTGAAATGGCATCTTGTTGAATATTATCCAAGCATCTTCCATGCTCTCACATTTTGCATACATGTCCACCAAGCTACTCCTCACAAAGATATCAAACTCCAAACCACTCTAAATGATCTGCTGATGAACACACCTACCCTCTTCAATTGCAATCATGTTGGCACATGCTTTTAGCACACCCACAAAAGTAATAGAGCTTGGTCGCATAGCCTACTATTATATTTGTTGAAATAGGTTCAGTGTTTTTTGCCCTTGGCCACATTGCACATGTCCCAATATCATGGCAATCCAAGTAACCATATCTCGAGATGGCATCCTGTTGAACACACCCCCAACATCTTCAATGTTCCCACATTTTGCATACATGTCCACCAAGTTATTCCCCATAAAAACATGAAACTCCAAACCACTTTGAATGATGTGCTTATGAACATTTGTCATCTTCAAATGGCACATGCTTTTAGCAGCCCCACAAAAGTAATAGAATTTGGTCATACACCTTGTTGCATTTGTCGAAATAGTTATAGTGCCTTCTACCATTGCCCACATTTTGCATGGCCCAATACCATGGCATTCCAAGTGACCACATTTTGAGATGGCATCTTGTTGAACATTGTCCAAGCATCCTGGATGCTCCCACACTTTACATACATGTCCACCAAGCTACTACCCACAAAGACATCAAACTCCAAACCATTTTGAATCATCTATGCATGAACATGCTTGCCTTCTTGAAATGCAAATATGTTGGCACATGCATTCAACACCCCCACAAAAGTAATAGAATTTGGCTTGCACATTCTCTTGTTGCATTTGTTGAAATAGTTTTAATGCCTTTTGCACTTGCCCCCATTTCACATGTCCTAGTATCATGGCAGTCCAAGTGATTACATTTCAAAATGGCATCTTGTTGAACACATTCCAAGTATCCTCCATGCTCTCACATTTTACATACATGTCAACCAAGTTATTCCCCACAAAGGTATCAGATTCAAAACCATTTTGAATGATATGTTCATGACCATGCTTGCCATCTTTAAGTGTTCCTAACTCAACACGTGCGTTAATCACTTGAACAAAAGTGAATTTGTCACGATTCATTCCTTCTTGTTGCATTTGTTGGAAAAGTTGCATTACCTTCTATGGTTGCCCATCCTTCACATATTTGGTAAGCTTTTGATTACATGCAAATATGTTCACATGTATTGTGCATGTTGCCATTATAGCCAACTTTCCTACTACCTATGGTGAATTTTGCCAATTATCAACCTAGAGTGGTCAAGGTGTGTCTTATTATGCTTGAAATCTAGGTATCTTTGATGTGTCTACAACCAAAGATCCAAATCAAACTTATTAGTCATGTATTCTCCACATCCCAACCATAAATGGTTTCATAAAAGCAAAGAAAGTTGCATCGACCTTTTCCAGTAGTGAGAGAATTTTGTCATGATAACATATTACATTTACTTACATTTTCCAACTTACCATTACGATCCGCTAGTGTAAAGGATCTAACAAAAAATGTTCCAACATTTTAAACCATTTGAAGATGGTAGACAAGAGTGACCAACAAAGATTGACAAGAACAAAAGCCATGGTTCCATTGACATGTAAACTCTAATAGGACTTATGTTTAGTTACCTTTTCTACTCTATGATCCCACCATTACAAAGGATCCCAAAAGAACTCCCGCCATAGTTTCTTTCTTTCAACTTCAAGAACTACATAAAATATCTGGTAATGAGTCATGTACTTTGATCACATGGAAGCCACGATGAGGTAGAGCATGTTCCACAGCTCGTGTCCAATCTTTCAATTTGCTTCCAAAGATCTTATTATTGTAAGAACCAAGTTTGTCAACACTAAAAAATACGAACTGTGAAAAGAAAGCATGGGACACACACACACACACACACACACAAATCCACAAGAAAGGTTACAAGTGTCGTGAACTCTGATAACCGCCTTGTTCAACTTTACCTCACAAGGCCTTTATCTTAATAAAGCTCACCCTAAACCCTACACAAATGAATCTTGGTTTGGAGTTTAGACCAATGTTGGGAGGGGTATATATATATGAATCTGATGTTGGTATCAAAATTTTGTTGGCTTTGCCTTGGTAGGCAAGGATATTGTGTTTAGATTCATTATAGAATATAAAAGCTTAAGGGATTTTGGCCCCCAGGTAATAATAAGTCTATCTCTATATGAAGATTTTTGAAAGATGATATTTTAGCTTGTATTGAAACTTGAAATTAGTTATAGAGTTATAATATCTTGAAGGATTTTAGTTTTTTTTAGAAGATTTTTTGAAGACTATATTTTTTCATGGTCAAATATTTGAGTTTCCATAATTCTTTTTTGTCTTAAGATACTTTTTAATGTAAATGGCAAGGCCACATTTTAACACACCCCTTGTTGATTTTGGGTTGTGGGATTCATTTCGTTTTCATATACCATAGTTCTTGGCCCAATCTTCTTTTTTTTGGCAAATTTTTGCAACCTAGCCAAAAAAAAAACTTGGCAAATCCAACAAATGGTTTTTTTGAAAAAAAATGAAAAAAAAATGACCATATCTTGAAAGAAAAAAATGGTGAAAGTTGTTAGATTTAGACAATGTGTTCCTACAGGTCACCAAAACTAAACAAGATTCCAAAATATATATAAATGTCTATGGAAACAATTGTCATTTATTGTTAATTAATGATGGGGATCCTAACCAGTGGTGGACAATTCTCATAGGGACCCAGTTCTCATTTTGATCTTCAATCCAATTCTCAAATTAAGAATTTTCATGTATTTACATTTGCTGAGAACTGGGCTAAAAATTATCCCCCAAGTTCGATTTTCAACCCAATAAATAGTAGAGTTTTTTTTAAGTAAAGAAAAAACAATCATAAAATCATAAAAATTTCATCATGTCTTTCCTTTTTTGATCACCTTTAACTAATCATTATGGTTCGTTGACAATGTTGGTTGTATTGCAGTTATAAATATTTTCAAACCACATGCATTAAATCTTAAGTTTCAACATTTTATACCACATTTAATAAAATCATTAAGTTACAACAATGAGCTTAAAGCTTGAAAGAAGGTTAGGGGATGAAAAAAGGGCCCCAAGCATAGTCCAAGCAAGGTCACTTTATGAAAAAATCCAATAGGTAGGATTATTTTTTAATTTCTTTTTTTTTATGATTTTTTATAAAAAAATTAACAACTAGATTTGTGAGAATCAATTTTCAAAACCAACTATTTTCAAATGAATGAAAACCAAGTACCTTGATAATCAAATTATAATATATATTTAAAAATACTGAAAACTGAATCAATTCTTTCCAACACTAATTTTTTTTTTAATAAAAAACCAAGCCAATTCTCATAAAAATGCATAAAGAACCAAAACCAATGATTTTTGAAAAAAAACGAGAACCGCCCAACATTAATCCTAACCAATGCAACTACTTAAAGAATTTGAAAACAAAAACCTAACTTGGGCTAATCCAACAATTCATTGTTGAATATTTAATTGATTTTCAATTTTTTAATTCAATGCTCATTTTTATTTTATTCAAAAAATTAAATATTTTTTGTATATTTTGATGGTAAAGATGGTCCACCTTCAATCATTTTTATCAACATGCATTAACACCTACCCTTATGTGTTTCCAATAGTAATAGCACAATCATATTTTTATGCCATTTTTTGGTTTTATTTTTTTGTTACACATATTTTGGTTTAAGGTTTATGGATTATAGGATGCAAAATTGGTGCATTGAAAAGTTCATTTCAATTACAAGATTCTTGATGCTTATTTTGGTGAACTAGTTTGTATTGAAGAGCTTATTATATTTAAAAATGAGTGGAAAGAGTGGAAATATAAGTGAAAATAACATTAAAACATTTTTGGTACCAATTTTTGTTGAGGAGTTTGCATCGACAACAATTTGTATTGAATAGTTCATTGGGCCATACCTTTAGGCAAGGACCACATTCACTTAGGTCTATAATATCTTAATGGGTAGCTTGCCCTTGGAAATAGGTGTTATTTTAAGGTTGCGAAAGTACAACTTATGAAAAGTACCAATACATCAAAAGGAGAGGATGAAATTGTTTTCAATTTGGTGTTCCCAATATGTGAAGAGAATGTTCTTCATAGCACTATGCTTAAACCCATATCCTTTGACAAAGTTGTCCTTTGGAAGTTTATATGTATGGCCCAAAGGGACAAGTAATTCAAGTTTTTTTTTATGGGTTCAAACCATGGACTCTCCAAAGTTTGAAAACTTATTTTAATGATGTGCCAATCAAATAGGTTCATTGTAAAAAGACAAATTGATGTAAGTTGAAGCCAAATGGTGCTAGGACTCAATCAAGAACAATTCAAATCACAAAGCTTTCTTAGCCCATAACCTTGGGAGGAGGTTTTTTATGTTATCATCATAAAACAAGGGGCTCCTAGAACTAGTAGTAATAACAAGTTTCTTTCTTTCCTATGTTCATTTAAGACTTTTTAAGGTCATCCAATGTAAAAGAAATCCAAACAAAAAAAAAACCAACCAAATTTGTATAATTGAACTAATAACAATGTTTGCCATTATAGACCCTCATAGCCTACCATTGGGGGCCAGTGCCCAAAACATGGCAACTACAATGGCACAAAAAAGCAAAAACTAATTGAACTACATTTAGACTTGCCTTCAACAACCCTTAACCACAAAGGTTTTAAACCCTTTTGTGCCCCCTTTTGCATGGGGAGGGGGACATCACCTCTAACCCTAACCATTATGGGTATATTACATGGCAACATGTTTTCCCCAATACATGATCATGTTGTGTTTTTTATTTCCAACCCCACCCATTAGACTAAAATTGGTGCTACAACTAGTGGGTGACCAATAATAGCAACCCACCTAAACCAACCAACAATCTAATAGTCTATTTACAAATCAACATCAAATATTATCCTTTGCTAAACCTTTGGCTTGCCTCTTTATCTATTACTGTATCTTGAGCGCAAATGCATAGCCAAAACCATTTGACTAAGCCAAAATAATGTGGTTGACTTTTTTTCAATTAACATTTATGATGCAAAAGAAAAACCATGTATATAAAAAAATGTGGATGGGAATCCATTCACAAGAAGTACAAAGCAAATAAAGGTTCAAAAACACATCATTATAGAACATAACAATCAATACACCAGTAACACACTAATAAAATAAAAGAAATAAACTAAAAAGGCATCATCTGCCACAAGTCAACTAAAGATAGACGTGCACTAATTATGATGTGTGAAAAAGATGAAGAATGTTTCCCAAGCATGGTAGGACATTGAAAAATTACAAATGGTTATGCACATTGGAGGGCTATGGACACATGTTGATAATAAGAAATGAACATAGCGGGATCTAAAGAAGATCATTGATGATAGGCTATAATGGCTTGAGCACAAATAGTCAAAAAAAGTTTAAACAAGAATGAAAACAACCATAAGTCTTTATGACAAGGGGAATGGAAGTCGTTTCTTGATGTGTGCTCCACATATGAACATGTCTTCTCATGAATGACAATTGTTGCTACATGCATTGTTGGGGATAAAACACATTGTATCGTATCCAAGTGAGTTGGATCAACTATGACAACATTCGTTAAGGTCAAAAAACCATTTCTAGTGATAAAAATATTGATTCGTTGTCAAGTGTGGTGTGGGAAAAGGTGGGAACCTTTCTCTATATGTGTGTTCGCTCTCCAAAGCAATAGTTATGATGTAATCATGAAAAGAATCATGGGATGTAATGCATTCACTCTTACACTAGCATCCAAATAAATGGATACCAAATCATCAATGGTATGTTCACATTGGCAATCTAAAAGATGTGCAACTATAAAATATGGTAAATCAAACAAGTACATACATCACAAATTTAACATGTAACGAACTAATAATGAAAATCGTATGAAGTTCGTTCATTCATAGGTTCGTACATTTTTTGCAGAAATATCAAGCATTGAAAACAATGCCAAGCGACCCCTTTGAAAAAGTTGGTAAAATGACTTGACAACGAACCGAATGACCCATTGTAATGCCAAAAGATCTTGCACCCAATAATTTTTCCAATGTAACCATGGCGTGTGAATTAAATTTGACATAATGTTACAAAATACATGGAGATGAAAATACAATACATAGTAAATAGTATGGGCATTAAACATAACAAAACAAAAGCATCATAAAGGTTGCATATGGATCTGCAAGTATAAGGTGACTAACTATGGTATTGAAATCCTCTTAAAGCACATTTGCAATAAAAAGATTCCGCAAATGGAATAGAACCCACTAATGCACCTAGAATAAAAAAACTTGTGTTGGGTGTAAAAAAACCTAGAGGAAATGATGTGGATAGGTCTGGGTAAAAGTAAACTAAAATGAACCAAAAGTGGCATGTTAGGAGTCCATTTTTGCAATACTCAAAATCAAAACTTCACAATAAATATGTCAACCAAAAATCATTTTTTTATAAGCACTATTTCTTGCCCTCCTTTCTTAATACATTATTAAATTTATTTTGAATGGGAAAAAATTCCATCAAATTCAGATTTTTGACATGGAAAATGGGATAATGAATTATGGGGTTTTAAAAAGTACCTAAATGTTTATTCCTAGTTATAATCATGTCCCCCATAAATCTCAATAAGAATTTTATTTTCATTTTAGTCATACAACTTATGGTAGAGTACCATAACATGTTTCATTTAATATTCCAGGAGTTATGAGTCCATTTTAAAAATGTGTGTGGATTGTGACACAGGATGAAACACAAATTTAAAAGTTTATCAAAGACCAAAGGATGGTCATTTGGTTTTTTTTTTTTATTAGATTCCTATAACAATGTATATTATAAATATGAATCTTTTTAAATAAATTTCCTTATTAATTGGAGTTAGGAAACATTGCCATAATAAAAGGTATTGGATTTTTGTTTTGTGATGTGCAAAAATGGATAGTGTAATTTGCTTTTGCCCATCTAATCCTTATGAAGACCAAACTAAACACTTCATTAATTGAATGGAAAATCTTAGTGCTAAAAACTCTATGTATAATTGTAAAAAAAAAAGATACCACATCTAAAACAAAACCAACAATATGCATATCATCAATAAGTGAAAGAAAAACATAAGTAAGGTGGGCTGATATAATAGGGTGGAAAACATGAAAATTTACTAAAGTGAACAACATTCCACCCAAAGGATCCCCTTGTCATATATTAAATTCATATGAAATGACTATGAGATCCTTGTGTCACCACACCAAATTGGCGAAAACTAAAATGTTCCGCAACTATATCCCTAAATTGAATGGTGAATGTGTGGGCGACTAATTAATAAATCACCTTTCCAATTTTTCTGGGTAGATGCCACCAATTTGCTTCTCCAAAGCTAGTAGTCATGATGCCACAAATAAATGCAATATACATGGGGAAACATGACCGCAAACAATGTGTCCACATATTTCAAAAAATAAATCAAAGCCATTTGTAGAATCTTTTGGGATGGAATAATCCTGTAGAAGTTCACACACCATACTTGAAAGACCACTAGATCAAAGATGTGGTGAATGTGCCAAAGTGAAAATTAATGTTTCTCAGTTTAAAATGACTTTTATTTCTAAATGGAAATCATCAACAAAAGGGGGGAGGTCAACCTTTACTAATGGGTGAAAAAAGCAAAGGGTTGCCATGGTGTCATTGGATGGGATCATTGGAATGTTTTAAGCCAATGCACAAATTGCTTGAATGTATTTTCTTACATGTGCAAGCGCCTATGTGTGACATAATCATGCCGATGGAGGTGGAGAAAGATTTGAAACCATCTCTGAAGATCTCTAAGAAGCTAAAGCCTAAACCCTAATCATGCGATCTTCTTGTAATGTTTCCCAATCACCCAATATGTATCGATGGAGGTGAATGCAAATTTCTAGGTGGCCTTTCTCACCACCTCATGGAAGGAAAGACAAACACCAAAAAGGGAAGAGCAAAAATACATGTTAAGCTACAAAGCCAAATGGGTCAATAACCATACAAGTTAGAGGAATATGTAAAACACGTTGGACATCAACATGAAGAACATATAAAATATGGTGGTATGAAGAAAAACATGGTAAACCCAAGTGGAAATCATTGATGATATCTACTACTACAATCCATTCTTAAGCAAAAGAAGGGGGAATTTGGTAATGTTGGAGGCATCGCAAACCCTATAGTTGATGACTACCTATGAACAAAACATGTTAATTGGTGATGAATTAATCCTACCCTTATTACATAAAAATGACCACATGCAAGACATAGAACATGGGGATATGAAGGAGGGGGGGGTCAACCATGGACACTAATGGATGGGGAAGAGCTTGTGGCAAATGCAACAAACAAAAGGTACAGTGTGTTGACATACCATCTGACAATGAAAAAATTAACTGAAGCAAATTAAAGAAAATGAAAATGATAGGATGATGAGATAGGATTGGATTGCAATGATCCATGGGGGTCATCTTGACATTAGATTCTAGCTATTTGCTTGTTGTCATTTTGGGGTCAATGAAAATGTAGGGTTTGCCATTCCTAATGATGCCCAAATCATTTTTACTAGCTAAAACCCTAAACCTTCATTTCACTTGGGCACAACCTTAAACCCTAAACCTAGTAGAAAAAACTAGACTGAGAATTGGAATTCGCCACAAACCATTACCAACCAAATAATTAACCAACATTGTTCCAATTCTAACCCGCAGCATCAGATTTGATTCAAAATCCATTATCGGTAAATATTAATATTAATATTTAAAACCTTAAACCTAAAACAACTAACCAAAGATCATAATTAGGTTTTTTTTTCTTTTCACTTCTAAAACCAATCTTTGATTTGTTTGGGTTTGTTGGTTGGCCTCACAATTAAAATAAAAACCTTTTTTTTTTTTTTTCCTTGGCAACATCATCTTTTTTTGTGGAATTGTGTATTATGTATTGTTGTTGGGCTTTTAAAATGCACAACTTTAGAAGTCCCCCTTATTCTATAAGTTTTTTTCCATAAGCACTACCGGTGCTAATGCCATCATTGCCACCATTTCCATTTATGCAAGGTTGCAACTACCATGATGATGCTCCCATGATGGTGATTATTGTGTCGTGGTGTAATGAAAACCTAATTAATTAATGTGGACTATGGACTTTGGGAACCTCCCCCCTACCCAACACAATGACCTTAGTTCTTTCATGCCATCATCACTTCCTAAGTGCAACCTCTGAATCAAAATTCCTTCAATTGATATCACTCAATATGCACGACAAGGTTACAAATGTTCTTTGAATGTCAAAAATAAAGGAGTAACGCAAAAAACACAAAAAAAGAATTTGTAATATTTTTTATTTTTTATTTTTTCAATTTTCTCATGTTGTGACAAAAGTTTGCAATCAACCCCAAGAGGATTTAACCAAAACTAGGTACAAGACAAGTTTAAAAATAAATCTAAAAATCATATTACATGTTGGCAAACCACTAAAACCTATTGACCAAATGTGGAAGTTTCAAAAAAAGAAAGCTAAAAATCTTTTGTAGCAAAATGATAAATATTTGCCGGAAAAAAATCACTATATAATATCTTGGAGGCTTCCATGCAAACTATATTATTTTTACAATTGTTGAAAATTTCAAAAAATATTCTTCTCAAATTGTGAAGGAAAATGAAAAACATTTAAAAATATTTTGAAATATCAGTTTTTGAAATGGAACTTTCAAAATTAATTAATTATTTCACAAACATGTGCTAAAGCCTCCAAGGTATTGCAATAAACTACTTGCAAAACAATAATCAATTAGATGAAAAATGCAGCGAAGAATATTTGCAATTCAATAAATATTTTTTTTGCAAACATAAATTTTGAATTATGGCTTGTCGTTCTAACCACCATGAAAAGCACCCATTTGTTTTAGTTTTAGGTTTTTAAATTTATTTTAGTGATGAAAATTTCAAGGAATTGATATATGAATTGTTTTTTATAATATTTTATAAACTCTTTATTGATTTTGCATAATCCTTTGTATAATCATCCTTAAACAATTCCAAAAACATTTTCAAATATAATTACTTCATTTTCAAGCTTAACTTTGTCACTTCCTTCTAATAACTATTTCTTATCCTCGTAACTACCTCACTCCTTTTGTAATAATTGTCACTTATTTTTATAATTAAATTTCATTCCTTTCTTATTAACTATCTCTTAATTTTATAATTATTTCACCCCTTTCCTTACTCACCAACGTGAATGAAAAAAAAATGAAAATATGCCTCTTCATATCCATGACATTTATATTAATTGAAATTAAATTTGACATAGACACAAATAATGATGAATTATTGATAATAATACGGGAACATAATAAGAAGAAACTTTGGTAATGCATAGCAATGTAGATTACAAGTTTATTTTGGGGAGTGGTGTCAAATTACCCTCATATATAATAGCCATCACATTGTTGTTCCAATGACATAGTAAATAATAGATCAAACATTTTGTATTGATTATTGCTTCTTTTGTATAATATTTAACTTTATTCATTTGAGTTATGTCCATGCATAGTTAGAATGTCCACCATGTTGGGCATTTGATTGAAATTACACCCAGATTTGCATCAAAATAATTGTGTGGTAGTATTTTGCAAAACTTATGGAACAATCCTAAGACATTCCAGGCGAGACCTACGACATTTCCAGGCCTGGCTAGAATGGCCACCACCCCCAGGTGCATATTCTGGTATATAATTGCAACCTTTTGTTCTGGACTAGGGTTAGGGTTGGGGTTTGTGGGTGGCTAATAGAAATGCGACACGTAGGCGTCGTCTCTCTCCTTTGCACTTTGTTGCTTGCTTCACGAGTCCTTCCTTGCACGCTGTGCAGGCGCCGCGTGCGCATTCCTTTTTGTGTCCGCGATTATTCCGGGCTTTTCTCTCGGTTCAGATTACTCCGATTTCATTTGCTTCGAGCGCGACGGTACTGATATTTTGATTTGCGAATTTTTGGTGGTTTTTTTTTTCGTTTTTTGGTGGTGTTTTTGCTTGTTGTTGGGAGATCTATAAAACCACTGAAGAAAAGCTTCGCTGATCGGGTTTTCCTCGCATGAGTTCTTTTTACCTTGCGGAGGAGCCTCGTTCTGTAATTTGTTTCCTCTCGATTTCGTCTTGTGTTATCTTGCGGCGATTTTGAAGGTGCGGGGTTTGTTGCGGGTTTGGCGGTTGAGAGGTTTGAAGAAATCCGTTCATCACTGCGGTGCTTTGGCGAGGGTCCGGCGTGGTGAGAGTTGCATGGAGATGGACACGAAGAGATGAGAATCGGAGCTAGTTGTGGCGGCCTGGTGCTCGGATCCGAGTATACAGTTTGTTGTGGGGGCAATGGACAAGCAATCGCTCTTGGCGCTTTTCTCAGGGGCTGCGAATTCTGGCTGGTCTCTCGAAGAAGACGTGCAGGTACTTCCCCACCGCGGCCCCCGAAATATCTCCTCCTTTGTCCGATTCTACAAGGCCTACTCGTGTGTTACTCGGAGTTGCCTTAATGTTTCGGCGATGTCTCACAAAACCCTTGATCTCGGAATTGTGGATGATTAGTTATCCTGTTGATCCCTTGCATGGTTGTTGTGAATAGCATCTGGTGACAGCCGGCTCTCAACTCCACAATTGATTTGCACATTTGGTATGAGACCTATGCACTGAGGGTGATTGCATCAGTCTTGATGGTAACCCTAATTTTGGGGGCTGGATTCCAGCTGATCTGCCTGTTTGTGTATAAGCCCTGCATATTGGAGGAGGCAATGTTTTAGCCACTGAGATCCTAGTCATGGCAAAAGAAGAACCAGAAACTAACATTGCATCCTGTTCCCCAGCTGCGAAAGTGGCTTGAGGATTTTGCAGAGGAGCTAAAAAGGAGGACAGAGACTGTGGCAAGAGATGTCCAACAATTGGTGGAGCAGACCAGTGTTGTGGAGCTTAACCTCCTGAACACCTTGAACAGTCTCCAAGTCCTCTCTGCAACTCAATTCATCGAGAATGTAAGTAGAGGCAAAATGTTAAGAGTCTCTTGCTGGTGTTTCTCTGGATTTGTTGTACAGCTCTGTCCACGGACTCCCTGGTTGCAGGTTTTGCTTTTGCTTTGCTCTGAACAGCTGCAGATTTTGGTCCTATAAAGAGCTTAGAGATGTTGTGGCGAGTCATGTGAACTCAATGTGTGATGTTGTGGGTGGTGCAGCGTGTTTCTGAGGAGGATGAGACATCAGAAGCAAACAGAAAGGAGCCACAGATCAGCAAGCAGCGTGCAGAGGATTATGAAGGTGATATCCTTCCTCGCTATAAGGAGGCAGTATTAACAGCATGGAGGGCTTTTGAAGGGCTTGGTGGCAGGAAGGTGAAGCGCCTATCAGCTGCAGAGCGTCAGATTTCGTATGCAAGGGTACACTCATACCCTTGTTCAAATTGAGCTTTAATGTTGCTATGGCCTTCTATAGCATGCTGCACTCAAACCAAGAGGAAAGTCTTACATCAAGTTTTAGAGGTTTCCGCAATATCCATGCTCATGTAATGGTCTTTGTGCAGAATGAAATGGAAAATGTGCAGCAGCATTGGAAACTCCCCTTTATCATAGGAACAGAGGAGTTTGCACGGGACTCCGAATGTGGTCTTGCAGGTATAAAGAAATGGTTTCTTGTGCTCTTTCAAGAATTCCTGTTTTTGGTTCAACACCTGAACTCAAGATTGTTGATGGCAGTTGCTCACATGTCACAGCTTTTGGGTTTGCTGATGTATGAATGTTTTGGTGCAATTTGTGGCAGATTTTACATTTGTAGGTGCATATTCACGCTCAGGAACTCCAGAAAGTGACAGTGACACAGAGAGAGATGAAGCACAAATGGCAGCAGAGATGGTGGGTACCGGCATTTTATCAGAAGGAGAGTGGTCCGCAATAGAAAGTGAGGGCTCAGCCCATCAGGTACCTACTATCTGCCAATCATACTCAATGAATGGCCTATTTGTTCATAAGAGAAAATGAATTGATATATTGGTGACAATGTGCAGGGAGGAGTGCTAGAGCCTGCAGTTTCAGCTGCCCTGGACTTCAGGGCAATGTTAGAGGCTGCCTTGCGTGGGCCATCATTGCCATGTATATACACCATACTATTCTACAACATACTCTCTGTATTGTTTGTCAGAGACTATCAATGGAAAGTGTCAAGATGTTGAATACTCCAGTAAGCTTATGAAACAGCAGGCAGGTTAGGGTTCAAGTATCAATGAACACAAAGATCTCCTGTAACTCATTACTGTCATGGTCATCGTGACATTTGCTTCACCTACTGCAGATGAGGATGGAATGCTTCCAAGCCAGGAAAATCCATATGGTCAATACAGCTATGTTGACAATGCTCCAACATTTTCTGCAAATAAAAGAACAAGCAACTCTCCCAGGTATGAACAGCTTTCTTCCTGCTTTCTCCCATTTGAACCAGGACATGTAATCAAATCATTGTACCAGGGTAGTTGAAGAAAGACTGAACTGGTTTAGTGTTACCAAGATAAGGATGCACTGCTTAAACTGGCAGGTGTGAAGTTTTTTGGCAGGACCAGATCTGAATCAGGGGAGAACAAAACTGATTGGGACCCACCAGGTGAAGCTGGTCAAGTTCTGCCATATCCTGACCCTCGCACAGATGGGTTCCATTTGGCGAACTACATGAGTTATCAGACTCCAGATTTAGACCTAAAAATATCAGGGGAAACAGATTTGGGCGACTCAATTCTTAAAACTCCTCAAGATGAGGTAGCTGTTCTCAACTTCCTCAAGTGTTTTTTTCTTTAAGGTGCTGAATGATATGGCCTCTATTTTTGTTTTTCTTTAAACTACTCGTTTCCACCAGGGCTTCTAGTACTGAATCCTTACAAGATCCTAAAGAGTGTATTGTTTTGTGCATGACTTCTTCTCATGTGGTGTTTGTCACTTGATCAGCCATCAAGCCCTCCGGCATATGCTCCTGCTTATGATGATCTCTCAAAGCTAGCTGCTCTAGTAAACTCTACTGTGTCTAAAGCTCAGAACCATCAACAAGATCCTGGGCCTTCAACTCTGCCCAACCAGTCATCAATCCCCTCAGGTTCTTCTCAGCAGGAATGGGTAAGCAGATCTTTGTTGCAGCCCCAGGCCCCACCAAGCTCAAGAAATGTGTCTCAAGCTTCCAAGAGCATCTCAGCTCAAATTACATCTATGCCCAGCCTTTCTCTTGGGTTATTTGATCATGATTCCAGTGACTCACAATCCATCTCAGTGCAATACCAGTCACAATCAGGACCCATGGGGGATCTTGCACCTATACCCACAATACCAGATGAGCTTTATCAAGCCTCCCATGTGGCTAAATCTCTGTTCCAGGAGCAACCAAGCAGCAATGATTCAGGTGTCCGCAAAAGTGCACAGATGGAGATTGCACCAGCCAAGCAGAGCAGTCAGATGTCGATGGAGGAGGATCTCACAGGAGGTCAACTTGTGACCAGTTCTAATCAGAAGGGTGCTTTTGCAAGATCCAATATGATGGATCGACAGGGCAGTCTGATCAAACAGAATGGCTCCTCCACCAGTAAAGCTTCTTTTCTCCCAAGACCAAGAACAGAAAGGACTTTGCCATTCAAGGGTGGTTTATTTGATGAGGATGATGAGAGCGAAGATGAAGCAGTCAATGTTTTTGGTCAAAGGAACACTGTGGGTAATCAAAAGCTCGTCAGCAATCTTTATCAAAGGGAATCTATGCAGCGTCCAACAAGTAGTAGTCACAGTAGTAGGGACAAGAAAGGGTTGTTTGATGATGTTGATGAAAGTCAACCAGGACATGGAAGTGTACCTGCATTAAATGCTGGGGAATTTGAACCCTATATAACCAGGGATCCTCTCTTATCATCTCCTGCTGTTCAGGGTGGACATGAATCCCCTTCAAGGTCACAAGATACTGTTTCTGACTTTGCAGATGGTCAAGCCAATATCATGTTGCCAAGGGAAATTGCTGTAGAGAGTGAAACTCATATGGCTCCTGAGCAACTTAGTGCCCCTTCCAGAAATTTGTCTAGTTTTGAATACTCTATGTCTCAAGTGAAAAGAATTGACATGGCTCGTACCTTAGCTAAAGCAGCCAGCTTGAGAGGAGTTATGCTTCAAGGTGGCAGGCCACCTTCTCCACCAACCAGATCAAGAGACTCTTCTTCAGTATTTAATGAAATGGATGCCAATTCACAGCATAGTAGGTATGGAGAAGGGAGAGGTCCAGTGGAAGATTTGCAGCAGGATGTCAACATGGGGTCTCTGAGTGCTAGTGGAAGTGTAGCACAATCATTGGTTAGTCCACGAGAATTCCCACCAGATGCAAACCAAATAGCCAAGTTGGTGGCTGAAGGTTCGATAGCTAGTCAGACAATAGTGGGTGAAAAGTATGTCAAAGAAGGTTTGGAAGGGAGCCATTCTCATTTGCTGGTTGCTACTGTAACAGCCAATAGAGCTCCCATTGATTCAGACTTGGACGATGACACTTCAATTTCATGGTCAAACTCAGGTAGTGAAGGGCCTGAGGAGGGTAGTGATGAAAGCCTCTCTAAGCAAGCAGGAGGGCAGGTTAGCACCATAACTGAATTGAGTGGCAAGTTGTAGCATGTTTGAGTGAAAAACCACAGGCCTAAGCATTGCACAAATTACTATGAAGCATTTAGAGTGTTGAGAATAATGTGTCTCTTTGGAGGATGTTGGTTTTTCTTTAATCTTTGTCATTCCATTTTGATGTCCCTTGCAACTGAAAATAGCAGTCTCTGGATGTGCAAGGCAATGATTTGTCATTGGAGTTTGTCTCTGCAGATAAACACATTGCATATCCCTACAGATATCAGGGATGGAGATGCTCAACAGCAATCTGATCTATCTGGAGGGGCTGCTAGTGTGGAAGAGGATCTAGCACCCCCACCTGATAACTCTGGCACAAACCATACCAGAGACTCTGGGTCTGAAGTGGCTCTTCCGGAGAAGAAAGTGCAGGGTCTACTTAGCAAAGACACCAGGTCTGCATCTCAACCTGTTGAAGATAACATGTAATGCTATGACACTAAGAGAACTAATTTTGTATACTTCAGGATTTGAAGCATCCAGTTATGAGCTTTCATTTTGCTTTTAGACTCGACAATTTGCTTATTATAAGTTTTGCAGGAGCAGCAATGTGATCGGTGCATCCACTAGGCCTGGTACCTCACCTGTCATATCTCCACAAGATTCAAGAGCTTTCTCTCCAACAAACACCAACAGGGGCCCATCATTAGACCATTTTCTTGGGTCAAGTGTCAGTGCTTCTGCTAGGGCGACCAGTGCACAAAGTTTTCAAACCATAAATGAAGGTTGGTGCTTTAAAGATTTAGGTTGAACTTTTTCTACTGCTCAACAATGTTTGCTATTACACAATAGGCAAGGATTAACAAGCAAGCGGATGACTTCTCATCAACTTAAGTCTTTGGGGTGATGTCTCTTTCCCTTAGGTATAACATCAATAGGGTTGTGTTTGCAGGAAGAAGGCTGTCTGCAAGGTAGTCAATGATTGGAGCTGAATTGTGGGCATTGATGTGTTTACCAGACCTGGCACAGGTTCACAAGCCTTCATCCTATCATGAAGGAGGACATGACGTTGAAGATTCTTCCCACACTGAAATGGAACCAAGTGATATCAACAGTAGCCTGGGTTCAATGAATAATGGATCTTCAAATTCGGCATCTGTAGGCTCAAGAATCCTGTTTCAAGGTGGTGGAAAGGTTGACAAGGGCCTCACTCCAGGTTCGGACATTTTCTCTCCTGTCAAGATTAGTGGTTTTGTAGACTGTTACCTCTATGCTTGAATAGAAGTCAGTACCAGTGACTCCCCCACCTCTTCTCTAGACTAACATGATAGGAAGGCAGTAGATAGGAATAGCTTTGTGCATCCTCGAGACAAGATGTCTGGTAACTGAGTGTGACTGTATCTCTTAGTGTTCCTGCATCCTTTTTTAAGGTGGACTTGTTCAAATGTACAAACTGCTGTAACCAGGGAGATATGATCAATCTTACCCCAGGGGGCTGGAAGGGCCTTGGTTTCCACACTTTTGAATGCCTGGTTCACCTACTGTCCCACACTATTTCTAGATCAATTATCACAGGTGACATTTAGCATGACCTAGCAGTGAATTGAGCCCATGGCCACCTGCAATTTGGTCACTTGTCATAGCTATTAGGCTATCAGTGTGATGCTTGACTGAAACAGCAGTAACTCAAAGGAGACTGCACTATTCAGATCCTCTCTAGTAGTTAGCACAGGAACTGATTAGAAGTTGGAGCAGGTGGCTAAATGACCACGAGGTTGGGCAACTGAAGCAGTTGTGCTTTTTTTGATCTGCAGTGGAAAGTACACCCACAATTGCAGCACGAAGGTTCAAGTCTCTCTTTGAAGATGACGACGATGAGGAGGAAATTTTCCTTCCTCACCTGCAACCATCTCGAACTCTCAAAGGGACAGTAACAGATGTGAGAGAAGGTAAGGTCCAAGACTTGGCTTCAAATGAAAGCATGTACAGAGGAGGACATAGAAGTCTGAGAAATCCACTGCAAACTTCTAGAAACACAATGATTGAAAGGGTTGCAAGAAGACCCATGATTATTGATAGCCAGGTACAAGCAGCAAGTTTGGAGAATTTTGACGAGAAGCCTATAAATCCGCTTGGTCAAGATGTGTCTCCACAGTTCCAAGAATTGATGAAAAGGGAGACTTTGCCGTTTGCAAGCAATCAGCAAAAATCAGGTCAAGGTATTTCCCTCCTCACAAGCACTACAGAGGATATCAAGACGCATTATATGATATCAACAGACCTCAAGAAGAGCGAATCATTATCATCTCCTGCAAGTGCAGTCCAAGTGCCTTCTAAATCAACATCAGCACTCTTTTTTGGGGATGACAATGATGAAGGGGAAGACGCATTATTTGGTCCCTTAGGTGGTCAATCAAGCAAGAGCACAGAACACAAATCTGCTTCACTCCTTGGAATTGAGGGCTCATCAAGAAGTGAGGATTTTGTGAAAAGCCCTAACATACTGGGGAGTGTCCCAAGCAGTTCATCCACCACTGTATTTGGGAAAGTGTTGAGGAGGTCACTCTTTGATGATGCTGGCAATCACCCTGCCTAGCCATTCTTTCTTTTGTGCAGGAATAGTCCTATTGTTTTCTCAGCTACAGGATCTCAGTAGTTTGTGGCTGATTTGAGTGTATAGTAGTGGCGATGGTGAATTCTTGCACCATGCTTTGACCAGTTTGGTTCAACTTTTGAGCATGATTATGATCGAATAACCCTAGTGCTTGCCCACTGGACACTTGTGGCAGAGACCCTCAGTGGAGCATATCAATTTGCACCTTCTGATGATCAAATACAAATGAGCTGTTCTCTCAGTGCCAAAACTAAGAAAAGAGTAGAACGGTGAAATGTTCTACTACATGGCTAGATGGCTGCTCTGCCTTGAGTTGATTACCAAAATTGTTGGACATGGACCTTCAATTAAGAGCAAGTTTGGAGGTCAGGCCCCTTCTAGAATATTTCAAATGGGGTACTTTACATGTTGTGCAGAACCACCCATGTGGGACTGTTGGATAGAGAGAATAAGAATTTTTTCATAGACCACAAACTTGGTTGGTGCATTACATTAGGTATGTGTGATAGGTAAGTAGGCAATGAATGTAAGTGGTTACTAGTAGGTAGTTAAGTTAGGTGAAGCACTTGGTGGGTACTAAGTAGGTAGATGCATGTGGATGGTTAGTACATAGCTAGCTACCACTGTGGTAGGCTATGGGACAGGAATACAATACACCATCTATCCTGCAAAGTGCAATTGTGAGTGCTGGTTCACTCTAAGCTGATTGCAGTCTGCTCCCAACACAAACAGACTGAGTGCATCTACACCCACACCCTCTATTTGGGATTTTACCATTGTTTACAACATCCACCATTGAGTCCAATTCTTCATAACCCCAACAAGAACCAACACTTCCTGTACAAAATGTTGTGCAGAAGCCATCATATTGTTGTTGCTGGTGGAGATGCTCAATTACAGCCTACCTCACAACTTGTAGGACCTTGTTGAGCCATCATATGTCCAGGTGCATTAGTGTCATGTGGTCATTTGATGTTTTTTTTACTACCTCTCATTCCAGATTTGTGAAAATTTGAAAATCAAAAATCCTGTCTGGTTCTGCTATTTTCCAATTTCAAACATGAAGGTTGCTTATAGGACTGATTATCTCTTTACCAAAAGTACAAGGATTATATACAATCATTCATTAGTCTAAAGAATGTTGCGATATTGCATATTCCTGACGATTATTAATTGGTTCTTTGAATTAGCAAGCAATTTGCAGTGTTTGCATTGTTAAACAGTCATCTATCCACGCATATGTGTAAACACAACATGAAACTCAAAAGAGACAGAAAATCTTAAGATAACATGGTGAATAGAGAAATCAGACCAAAACAAAATCCCATGACCAAGGCATAAATACAACATGAACCATGCATTAATAGAAAGTCTTTCCTAGCATAGTATGGTGAAAAGAGAAACAAACCCCAAAAAAAAACAACCACCCATGCATGAACACAACATGGAACTCTGTGTCCATAGTAAGTCTTTCTTAGCATAGTGTGGCACAAAGAGAAATTGCACTAAATCAAAATACCATGATTGCTACTAATTTCAAAGGTGAGAAAATCACAAATAAGTTCTAAGGAAACCAAGGCTCAACAATGATTGGTAGGATGTTAAATACCTTCTATTCTAGCAAACAAAAATACTTGATAGCCCATTCCTTGTTTAGTAAATTTCACCCTTTGTAGATTTGTCCACCTTCCAACCATAGCATTGACGGGATAAGCAATTAGTGCTACAAATGGTATAAAATTACATTATGTTGATCATTCAAGCATGACAATATATGGGAGATATACCCACAATCTTACGAAAGAACTGCTCAAGCCTATCTCAACCAAAGGACGACCTCGTCAAGGGCAAGGCTAGCATTCACACTACGTAAAGGTTTGACAATGAGCAAGAAACTAGCCCATAGGAGTGCTTATAAACTCATCCCAGAAATTCAGACATGCCATCAATATCTTCAAAGTTGAAGGGTTGAGCACCCTCTCTCTCCAAATCTAGTCCAAACATAGAAGTAGAATAAGTACTTGGAAAACTAAAAGGCCTAGACATTGTGTTCCACTTGCAATTTGAAGGTCAAACATTGTTCCCTTGAGCCAAAGACTAGAACAATATTGAATTCACCATAATATACCCACATGCATATAATGTTGTGATAGTGGGAAACACAAAACTTGCAATTTTTCCACTAGCAATTAATGCAAATTTCTTCACATTGCCAGAAATGGGTACTTCGCCCCCTTGTAAAACCAACCTCATAGGAGTAGATTAGGTGCCCAAAATACTAGAAAGTCCTCATTAAACATAGGCAAACAGGGTTTCTCATCACTTTCTCTTTTTGATATGCTTCTAACGATTGGTGGGGGTTTATAGAATATGATTTGTTCAAATGCCCATTTGTGACCCACTCTAGGTTCTGCTTTTTGGATCGGACTTGGGTCCTCTTTCTCTTTTTCCTTTCAATGAGTGCTTTGTTTAATGGAGTTTGCTAGGGTTTCATCACCAATAGTCTAACAACATTCACAAATGTATTGCTAACACAATAGACCAGTAACCAAGGTATTATTGTTACTTGTCAAAGTTAGACAACATTTATTAGTCATCTCAATGAGCTTCATTTATGTTAATAGGTTTCATTAATGCATACCTAATACCTAAGGCATGTTGTGGAATCAAAACTTCATCAACGAACTATGTTGGAGTTTATACAAGCTCAAAGCCCAAAATTTGTCATGCCCTTATTGAAGTCTGATGAACCAATGCAAATTAAATTTGCAAAATGTTTTTCAAGCATGAAAAACAAGCATGTTCTCTCATAAAAATAATGGACCTTTGTGTCAATTCCCTCACCACCTAAATTTATCAGATAAAACATGCCACACATGCAATTTCATTGCAAGTTTCATATTGATTTTGAAAATTCCATCTTGATTCAACTTAATATTGATGCAATATGTTCCAACATGACAAAAACCACACAAAACACAATAGATAATTGCAAGAACATCCAACAATATGAAAAATATGAAACATAAGGAATTACAACAATGCTTCTAATCTTTACAAGCCCAAGCTACAAACTTATTGAAACTTGCAAAACCTTTCATAAACAATTCACAACTCCAAAAAATTTGAGGCAAGCTTTGGGCTACAAATTACAAATTGTGACCTCACACAGTCCATTGGAAACTCCCACGTCACACCCTAAAAAAGTAAAAATTAGAAAAAAGGATGCACAAAAATATCATACATGCCAAAAAGGAGCTTATGTCACACCACACCGATTTGCTACCTCCTTTCAATGATGTTACATTTGTTCAAGCACTTATTACCAACCCTTGAAATACATGTGCTTTGTTATTGAATGCCAACATCTCCACACAACACAACTCATGAAGGAACCTAAGCAAAATTCAAGCAAAAACACAAAAAATTGAAGTTTTCAATTTTTTTTTGTTGATGAAGATCTTTCACACCTTGACCTTCTTTACATTGCTAGTTCTTTAACTTTTTGGCCCCAAAAATTAAGTGGGTATATACCGATGAATAGAACCTTCAAGAATGTGTCCTTAATTTTAATAATTGCTCAACAATAATATATATGACAACAATTTTTTTGAAACTCACCAAATGCATCTTATTGTCCTTTTTTATTTGGTTTGCTACCACAAATTGTACACCACTACACATATACATGCTTGCAAAAGGAGTCACAAAGTGAAGGGTAAAGCTTTAAGTTAATGGGGAAATTCCCAAAATAAGGGGCTTTAGACAAGTTGGTGGCTAACTCCAACCCCACATTTTGAAAATATCCCCCACCCATGCACATTACCCATCATAAAGCAAGAAGCAAAGGTTATCATGAATCTAAAAGGATATAAGGTGAACCTTCCAAATACACTTAAGAGTTTCTCCAAGTGCTTTGTGAATAGTTAATACACATATGAACATTCAAATCACAAATGGAAACAACACATCATTATATAATGGTTCAAAATTTGAAGTGTTAAATGACAACCATTGACCAAACAATTAAAAGTTGTTGGATTGATTCTCCATTTGAACTTTTCAAAAAAATTCAAGAGTGAGGAATGACAATGAGGAAAAAAAAAACCTTCTTTTTCTTCTTGGACTTTGCAAAAGTATTTTTTCACATACCTATGCAACTTCCATTCCAAAAATGGATATCATGTTGGAATCTTCATAATGCATCCATTTGAGTCTCATTTTTTCTCCTTTGTATGGGTGAAATTTAACTCTTGATGGCCATGACCTTAACTTCAACTTGTGTTTAAGTTTGATTCCTTGTTAAACCTTTAGCTTGTCTTCGACTTCATAAAAACACGTCCTTTTCATTCCCAAAGTTGGCCACATTAACTCATCCTTGTATTTTCACTTCATTAGTAGACTTTAGTTTCCTTGGCTCCAATCTCTCGTGCTTAGTTTTCAACATTCTCTTGAATGATGCCTTGTCTCATTACAATTGAAACACAACTCTTTGAAATTTCCAACTTCATCTCCCTTGGGATTACTTATTTTTGAAAACCCCCCTTGAATTAAAAACCTCCCATTTTTCAATGGACCACTTTGACCTCCCATTGACCTTTCATCGTTAGAAGCTTCTGACACATCTTTTTCACTTTTTATACCATGCATGTGGCATCCTTACACATGAAATAAGATAATATTGTCATCATTGATATGATGGAATACATACTAAAAATCATGATGTTTTTTCTACCCAAAAAATAGGTATGTTAACCTTCTCATTGACCTCAAATAAAAGACTTTGATAAGAAAAGCACTAGAACCTCTTCATTCTAAACTCCTAGATTCATGATCTTAGGACTATGTAATTGGTTTATCAAGAATGTGTGTCGCATGAATAATTACAAAATATTTCAACCACAATGCATCAATTGGGACTTGCATCTTAGGATTACATGATTGATTAATTATTATATTTTTAAAACATTCATATAGTTTCCAATGAAACTTAACATTATTCAAGGTGAAGATGTTATTATTATTTAACATGAATGTTAGCCCAAGTCTATATTTTGATATATTTGTATGAATTATGCTTATTCATGTAGGTTTTAGAACCCAAATCGGTTAGTTATATATATAATATCGACGTTTTGATGGAGAATAAAAATTTGAACAATCTATTATTTATAAATTACAAAATAACAACTTCAAGAAAATTACAAATTACAAATTTTTCATAGACAAAGTTTTAAACTATAATATAATATTAAAAAATATTACAAGTAAAAAAATGCATATTTATGTTTATTCAATTGATATTATGTGCATATCATATATAAAGTTCAAGTGAACTTACATTCAAGTTATTAAGTGAAAATACATTATAATGACAAGTGGAAGCATAGTAAAATGTGAACACAAAAACAATTTTTTTCACTTGTATTTGTTACATGCATACAAAAATAGGCAAGTAACATCAAAATGAGTGAAAATATAAGAAAAAATTTCATGACTCTCTATCAAACTTATAAGAATCTACTTGCCAAAAAGTAAAAATAAATGAATTTTTAAAAGTACACAAAAATAATTTTATTTAAAAAGAGGGAAAATTTTAAGTTTTGGGGTACTTCAAACACAAAATACTTGATTGAATATATGTTTATTAATTTAGGATATAAAGATAATCTATATTTTGGATCTTAGGATCACAAAAATCTACTTTTTATTTGTTGGCACCTACTTCCTCCTTACTTTACATGTATTTTGTAGTAGTCCACATTGTAAAAGTAAATTGCAAAACTAATTGTATTTCAAACAAGTGGGTTAAAAATAGTTAAAATAAGTTGAAAACTGAAATTGAATGCAAAATAATGAAAAAATATCTTGTCTTTGGTCATTCAAGTCAAAACATTTAGTGTATAACAATTAAATGATGGGTTTTCACACTATTTTCAATCAATTGCATTTCAAGTAGATAAAGTAAATTTGGGGTAAATTTTATCTTGTTTTGACCTTGACCTTATATGGACATCATGCTAGCATTTTTTCATATGCATTTAAAATAATTTTAAGTATAATATTAATGTTTTTTTTGAAATTGTGAAGAGGAATTATTAGTTATTAAGTTAATATGCCCACTTCTTGCAAAAATTGCTTGAGCCAAATTGCCTCCTTTGTTCCTTCAACTAAAGTTCAATATTTTGACTTAGATGATGACTACACAATTGGATTTTGTTTGGTGTTTAGTGAAAATAGTTAACTTGATGTTGACTACATTCCTCCAAATTTCTAGCATAATGTGCATCACTAAAATTAGTAGCTTTATGAATTTTCTCCCCTTTCAAATAGTAGATGCACAATTAAGAATGCCTTTAGTGTATAGGAAAATTGTTGTGGTGGTATCCAAATGTAATTGTTGCAACATCTAAGTGTAGTGATTCACAATTGCCATTGCATATGCCACATCCAATCATGTAGTAGATATGAATTGAACTTTGTTTTTCACTTCTCAATATTGTGTGGGATCCACCAAACGAGTAGACATGTTGGAAGTGATGCATGTATTTTTCACCATGGGAACAAGAGAAGTGTTGCAATTGGTGAGGTTGAGTTCAACAATGCACCTAGCCAAATTGGCAATGAAACATAAAGTTGCCATACAGGTGATGAAAAATCAACCCCCAATTATAATGATAAATATCCAAGAAGGGACATTGCAAATCTATTGCATAATTAATCTTGAAGCCAAGAGATTTGAATGGCATGGTTTCTTGTCAATAGAATATCATCAACATAGATGATTAGAATGAGGGCTTGGCGATCTTTTTAAGCAAAAAATGATTTATTAAAATTCAACACATACGTGTTGGGGTTAGACTATGAACATGTGAATTCTTGCCAAGCACATGGAGATTACTTTATCTACCATAAAATGCCTTGTGTTCAATTTACATAGCTACTTTTGTGGTTATGTGAAACCTTGAGGAGGTTGTTCAATGGAAACATCTTCTTTGATGTTGCCATTTAGGAAGGCACTTTTGACGTTCATGTGGATGAAGGGCTAATTTTGGTAAGTTGCAACTACAACCATGGTGCAAATAATTGTCTAGTCGCAACAAAGGCAAATTTTTTTTAATAATATATTCCCTCTTGTTGTTCAAATATTCACAAAACCAAACATGTTTTTACTTTATAATGGGCATGCCATCTAGGTCATTCTTCATCTTATACAACCACTTGGTTGTCACTATACCTATTTATTTTATGAAGCAATTAAGATAAAATGGTATTTATAAGTTTGTTATGAAATAATGGCATATGTTGAATATATTTTAAGTATATTTTCATAATGAATTATAGGCACCTTATTTACAATTAAGTATTTTTATTTTTTTCAATAAGTTGCATTTTATATTGTTTTGCATGTCATTTGGAATAAAGTGGAAGTGACCTTCCCAAGTGTTGTCACTATTGAACATCCTATTGAAAGATCAATGAGTGTCCAAGTTGGTTTGGGGTAAAAATACTATGTGCTGAATAAAATGGATGTTACAATCATTAGTTTTTATAAGTGATGAAATGTAATTGAAGGTTATATGATGATTATATTGATTTTTTATGGTTTAAATTCAAATATATGTGGTATTTTATATGTGTAATGTAATGCATGAAATATTTTTTGCAATTAAAAATAGTTACATTGTATATTTGAACTTTTAAATTTGTAGACCTACATATAACAAATTATTATAAATCTGAATGTGGACATTATTTCCCATGGGAAAAAAAATTCAATCACATGAGTTGATCAAACATAGTATAGGTGAGAAACAAAGATTAAAATTTGAAGAATATTTTTAAATTTTTGGGCACTCTAAAGCAAAAATGTCTTAGAAAGTTCATAATGGAAATTTAAATGAAAAATTAGAAAAAACTATCTAGGAACAACATGTTTTTATTATCAATATGAAGAATGGTGTGAAGCTAATAATTTCATTCAATAAAGGTCTAAAACATGATGAGCGCCTAACAATTTTTTTATTCACACATAATTATGATTAGAAAGATAAATAAACAAATGAAATGAAGAAAAAGCTCACAAATTAATATAACCATTATAGTGTGCTTATATTATGGGGATTATAGATCAAGGTGATTAAATCATTTAAAATTTCTATGGACTTTCAAAGATGAAAGTAACACTAGGGTGTGGAATTATGAAAGAAGACTTAACAAAGGGATTATAAAATTTGTGTACTCATGTGTGGACTTTGCATTTGTCGAAATTGGTGTTCTACACCATATTTTTGCATTTTGATTCAAAGTGAAAACACATTATAGGGGACCCCTTTTGGGCATTTTGGGGTCTAGTATTATAAAATATATAGTAAAATTGTTCCAAAAATGTGATGCATTTAATTTTGGGTTTCAATTTTGGTGTCTGGCCTTATAATTTTGATTTTTACAATACTAGTGTTTTTTTTAATTATTAAAATTTTAAATTCAAGGATCCGTGGGTATATTTATGGTATACCCTAGTATAACAACACCAATTTTTCATTTTAAATTACACTAATGTATCAATGTTTCATTAAAATAAACATTTGTAATGGAATTTAAAACAAAGCAACCTTAGCTATGCTTGTCACCTTTCATGTGAATGTGATTATTTGTCAAATTTTCAATTTACCACACATTTATTGTGCCTTTTTTTAAAAAGCCATTTTTTAAAAAATGAAAATTCTCAAATTCTTCACATGTTTCACAAACATGATTTGAACAATGTGAATCATGTGGTTCAATATATGTTCCACTTTCATAAAGGTTAGAAATAATTTAAATCATTTAAAATATATATTTGTGTGTTTTCATATAATCTTATAAATATTATATTTTAACAAATATATTTTGACATCACATAATATGAAAAAGTATATTTTCTTCAACAATTGATCTTTTAATGTAATGGGTTATCATAATATTAAAAATATATATGATTTTTTTTCTTAATAATGAAATTGTTGATGTTCAAAAGTGCATCACTTTAAAAAAATTTATATAGTGATGCACAAAAAAGGTCCCTTGTAATTTGCTTTCGCCTTTTAATGTTTGCCACTTCCTAATTCATGGCTTGGCACCATGTTGGATTTGTTATAGCCTCAATGAAGTAAGTTGTGAGGTTCAAAAATGATTTCCAATTTGCCACATAATTTTCTAGCTTAGAGGAAAAAAACCTTACTTATTTAAATTGTTGAAGTTATGGGTTTGAGGTTGGAATAGAAGGGTCATTGACACCACATGAATAATGCCCTTCATTTGTACTGATGTAATAAGGTGATGATGACAACACTAATGTTGTTGTTTGGTTTGGGCTTGGAGTAGCACTATTAGGCTTAAAAAGTAATGAAATTTTCTCATCCACATTCATATGGTCACTTGATTAATTGATACTAAATGTGGTAGTTAAGGTTCTTGGGCCCAATGCACTTGTTGCTAATGGTTGTGAATGTGGTGATGACTCCCTTAGAGTCTCTAAGTTTGTTGATAGGGGCTAGACATCTATCATGGTTGATCATTCAATGAATTACTCTAAGTTTATTTGTTGGTTGTCAAGTGATGTTCATATATGCATGCCAAAACCTTCCTTCATCTATCTTAACATTATTGTTAGAATGGTCAACGTTTGTGTCTCAATATTATAGCAACAATAACCCTTAGTTTCCAAGTTGTAAGCTACTAGGATTCACTTTTATGTTTTGGGTTGAGTTTTGTTCTTTTTCCAATCAAAATATGCACATGTGTGTTATGTTGCCAAAGATACACACTTTGTTGAAATCAAGTTTCTTTCTTTTCTATGAGTTGTTGATGTGGTGTGATTCTAAAGGTTGTTCATGTGGGAGACCGATTTTTGAAGTAATTTGCAATATTTATTGTTTAACCCAAGACTTCTTGGAGTTTGGGCATCAAACTTTATGGAGCTAACTTTTGCCAAGAATGTTTTAATCTTTTGCTCTACAACACCATTTTGGTGAGGAGTATGCCTTGTGTGAGGCTTCTACATATAATTCCATGTTTGATGAATAGCATGGAAAAATCTTCTAATAAGTATTCTCCACCTAAAGTCACTCTTGAACACCTAAACCTTCACACATGTTTGCATTTGACTAGCCTGGAAATCTTTTAGTGTTGCAATGGTTTAGGAAATGTGATTTCAATGAAAGAAAATGGATATGTGTGTACTAATTATAATTATCGATGAAGGTCATGAAATAGAGGTTACTTCTTATAGATGCTAGCTTGATCATGCCACATAGGTCATTGTGCACCTTAAAGGTTCATCTTTCATTCTTCTTTATGGCCCTTTCTCCATGATGCTTTCCATCAACACAATATTGACACAACTATTTGCAAGTTGGTATGAGTGGTATGCCTTCAACCAAACACCTTGCTACTTGTTTGACATAGAATTTAGTATGATAGATTTAGAGAAGAATTAGAATTGCTCATTGACTTGGGTGTTCCATGATAGGTTGTTGTCATGCTACTTGTGGGTTTTAAATACCTCCAATCACTAAATACATTTTTTCCTTCACAAATTATGCTATAATAATTAACGTTTTGATTTTTTCACATTCAAACAAATCGTTCTCTATTGCATCAATAGGAACAAGGTTGGTTGTGTTGGGATTAATGAACCTCCATTGGTAAAACAAAGTTTGTACATTCTTCAACATAGTTATGTCACAAACAAAATAAATAGCATGCAAAGTTCTACAACACAACAAAAAAAGCAAGGTTCATGGTCACCTTCACTAAATAATACTTGTTAGCTTTGATACTGTAATGTAACATTAATCAACACTTGTTAAATTGAATTAACACCAAGCAAGTGTTTATAGAAAAGAAAAGAAAAACAAAATATACATAGAAAGGAATGCATGCAACTGCTTTTCACAATGCATAATAGACATAACAATATTTGCATACATTTAATCAACTATTTAGTAAAACAACTTACACACTAAATAAGTACCTATTTACTATAGGTGGGTCAAAACACACTAAAAGGAGCCAACAAGATTATTTGATAGAATGCCTACATAAGTCATTTTTTAGTCTTTTGCAATTTGTTATTAAAAATACATATAGTTGCTCCAATATATCATATGTTTTTTACTAGTCATTATTAACAAATACAAATATTTCAAAATGTGTAGATTTTGCTAAATTTTATGTTTTGTTTTGAAAAATTATCAGAATTTCAAATCATATCAAAATATGTTAACTATTTTAGGTTTTAATTTCTTACACCGTAAACTATGACTTTGTTTTATATGTCATGTACATTACACCCCATTTATATGTGGTAAAGGACGTTTGAAATTATGAGATTTTGAAACACATCTTGAATTTTTCTAAATTTTTTCATAACTTTTAAATTATGAATGTTTTTTGAATGTGGGTAATAGGTTACTATTAGCTCAATATTTTTACCATCAAAATTTCTTGATTAAAATATTCTTTTACCATAGACCTTTGCAAAATTGGTTATTTCTAATGCAAGTATTGTTCAAGTTCAAAAGTCTTTTATTAAAACCAAAACCAAAAATTAAAATTAATGAATTAAAAATTTGAATTCCTTGACAGTCATATGAGTCATTTAACACAACTTGGAATTATTACCATAATTTTAAAATGTCAAAAAGAATTCTATTATAGTATGCAATTTTCAAGGACCCTCGACAACCTTTTTGGCTCCTATTAGTGTGTTTTGACCTAGGGTTGTAATAAACATTTTATTTTGGTGACAATTTTCATGAAATTGTAAAACTCATAAATATGAACTTTTACTTTATAATGTATTAATCTCATGTATTTGAAGCTTTGAGATATTTCATGATTGATGATTATGAAACTTATTAAGATGAATTGAATGAGTGGAATATAAGTTTAATTGATTGTTTTTTGAATTTTTCATGGTCCCAAATATTGCAATTATTTGAAAAGTCCTTAAGCATAAAAATTGATTATTTTCTTAGATTATCTTTCAATAACATTTTTAAATGTCATATAACATTGTGACTTGAAATTGGAGGTGGGTTAAAGATGTTAGTTTCAATAATAAATCTTTAAATATTTATATTTTAAGCCATATTTCAAATACATTGGATATGGATTTTTGCAAGGGAATTTTTACTATAGTAAATTAGACACCTTAATATCCTTCTAGCATATTGATAATTGCCTTAATAGGAATTTGATGTTATTGAGAACAAATTTGACCATCAATTCAAAAAATGTTATTATCATGTCATAAATACAAAAGAAGTTGAAGGGTACATTTTAAAAGTGATATATTTATTATTATTATTATTTAATTAAAAAATGAAAGAACAAACATTTGCCTTATTTATAGGAGTTGTTGGATCAATTGCAACTTGGGAGCAAAAGGGAATTACAATAAATTTTCTTTTGCCACCACTTATGTTTATTCAACATTTTATATTGTTTAAAATGATTCAAAATTTGTAATTGATTATGAGGATTAAAACATCACATTGAAATCGTGCTAGATGCAAAAATGTACAAATTTTAATCTAGCATGAAAATTGAAACTGTGTATTTTTTTAAAAAAATCAAGAAATCTATTTTTTCCCCTTTTGAAGTGGTTGAATCAACAATTAGAAAAACCAAAAAAATATTATAGTCAAAATATTTTTCTAAGACATTTGAATGTTATATTTGATGTTTGAATAATTTTGCTTTCAAAAGACACAAATTGATTCTAAAGCTTGGTATATTCTCAAACAAACAAAATAAACCCAACAAATAAACAACAATAACCACTTCAAATAATTGAAGATAGAGATGGCATTTATTCACTTAGTTGTATATTCATATAGAATAATGTAGCCTTTGTCATTGGCCCAAGCGTGAACTTGTTACTCAATCAATTTTTCCTTTCAAAACCATTTTAAGAAAATTAATTGAATTTCAAATGACAAAAACTATTCAAAATTCAATATCTCTTACTATTACAGTCTAAAACTTTCCTAATCACCTTCATTAAATCCTACTTATTGAAGGCTCTCTAAAAATAGGAAGAGCATGCCCAAATTTCTGTAAAAGATTTAATTTTCATTTAAACGAATGTTTAGTGAAACAATTGTTTAATATCCAATAACTTTTCCACAATATTTTGAAACATTATGAAAGCAATTTGATGCACTTGTACTCATCAAGGACTTTCCAATGGCACCAAGATCACATCAAGAGGCACCATAATTTGGGAGATCTCAATGTAAATTTAATTTTAAATGTTAAAATTTTAATATGATCTACCCTCCCACTTACATCTAGCATTGCTTTTTTGAAAGCATTAATATAGTAGTGCCTTGGCAACTTTGATAAATATTTGTTGATCAATGAATTCATCTTGAAATTTTCATTTAAGCAAATTGAATATTTTTGTAGATTCAATAATTTCCTTCACAAAATTTTGTGTTTGAAATTTTTTCTGGGAAATTTTTAACATTTTTGAAAATAATATAATTAGCATCAAAGTTGCCAAGGTACTATGGTATTTGATGACAAGCATCCATTTAAAAATAATTCAGCCATGACATACTCAAGGTTTTTTTTTTGTGACTAATATTTGTCACTTGACGACAAAAAAAGAAGGTTGTGACCTGTACAAAGACTTTTTTGGAAAAAAGGGCTCAAAGTCGCCATATATTTGAAGAGAAAGAAAAAGTGAAACTTCCCATATTTAGAGCATAGGTTCTTGTATGTCAATAATATATAATGAAATTTGAAAAAAAAAAATCTACTTTTGTCTCTAACCTTTAACCAAATTTGGATAAGTCTTCTTGTGGATGATCATTGGTTCACCTACCTCAAAAAATTGGAGAAAAAAGAAAAAAAAAACCATGAACATACTAGCAAGACATTCAAGATTCATTAGAAAATAATTAGTGATTAGCTATGATGCAAATGTAAGTAACTTTCCCAATTCTTGGAATGGGCTAATGAAAAAGGTTTGACATATTATAGAGGCAATGCTAACCTAATATCCAAGTTATGAATGTAAGATCCCTCTTGATGTATTAAACTTCCATGAGGATGGCCAAGATGGAAGAAAATACAAGTTTACATTGTCATGTTTGCCTATATTTTCAACACATTGACCCCCACAATTTAGTTATGACATTTGAATGGGATTGGATCATAGAGCATTGCCAATGATTCATATTATCTTGATGATGATAACATATTGAATTCATCAACTCAATTGTTAGTTGTAAAGAATGTGCTACTCGTTTTTCTACAAATGTTATATCAAAATAACAACATTCATGTAGATGCGAAATATTGTGATACCCAAAATGTAGTTGAAAGTTATGTTGTAAATTGTGGCCAAAACAAATTGTCACAAAAGATTCTTCCACAACACATGCTTATTACAAGTCGATCAACACACTCTAAAGAGCTTGTCATGGGATTTTGTTTTGTCTATGAAGATCTTATGGACTTATAAGAGATTTCCATGTGTGAAAAGTTGAAAGGAAAATTTAACATGTTCGGTGAAAATATCTACATAGATTAGATTTAGGGTTTGATGTCTAGGGTCTAAAAACTTGTTGATGTGAGTATGCGGCCAACTTTATTGGAAGAGAAAACTAACCAAAGGAAGAAGTTGAAAGGGAAAAAAAAAATAAAGGATGTAATACCTAGGGTTAATTGCCAAGGACCTAGTAAGGTTAGGTTACGCTTTTGTTGAACTACCAAAGGCTCAACTACCCAATTGTATTAGGAATTCATGGAATCTTTCAACATTGTCTAAGGGATACAATTTTGGCATCTTAGACCACAACTTCCTTTTTGCAAGTTGTAGTGGGGATCTTTTTTACAGCTGGAAGAAGCAGTTAGAAAATATTTTAATATATGAAGAAAATATATTTAATATGGAAAAAGAAAACCTAACACTTCAAGGATAAATATATATATATATTTTATTATTATTATTATTATTTTTGTGTCCAAGGGAAGTACCAAACACAATATTTTGTTTATTTCAAATGTATGAATGTGTGTAACATCATGCTTTCTTTCGTGTAGCAAATCATTTGGATGTGAGAATTGCCAAATCCACTATTCAATTCGCAAAAATAGCTGGATGTTCGAGAAATCATGACACCCACTTGCTTTATTGCAATCCAAGGTAAAGAGAATAGTAAGGCAAAAAATGGAGTGGGAAGGGTTTAGGGTTTAGGGTTTTGAATCGAAGTGTGCGAATATTTTCCAGTTTTGAATATTTTCAATTTGAATTCAATTGGATTTTCATACCCAGAAACCATACTGTGTTTTGTATGAAAGTGGGTTTAGGGTTTAGGGTTTTAGGGTTCCTTTCCTGAGGAAATAAAAATAAAATAAAATCATGATTTTCCTGCAACTTTTGTATAACAAGGTTATTCCGAAAGTCATCCTCAGTTTGGGTCACAGTTTGGGCCTCTGTTTATCATCTCATCCTCACTTAATTATGTCTATGATAAGGGGTATATGGTACCCCCCCTTTCTTTTTTCTTTTTAGCTCTATTAATTAGTTGTGAGGTACATCCCAAAGTTCAAGTTCTGTTTCCGCAACGAGCCACTTTGATTGACCCATCACCCAAAAACCAAATAAATAAAATAAATAAAAATAAAATAAACTAAAAATTAATTAATTAATTAATTAAATAGTTAATTTTTAAAAATCTGAAATTTAGGTGACTCATTTTTGTCTACTCAACTTCCAAGTTGCTTTTGGAGGCTACTATGAAGTTAACTTAAAATTAGGGTTCCTGAAATTCCTCCTTACAAGTTATTTGGTTATTACCTGCACTGGTTTGCACCTGTAGAGAGCTTCCTTTAGACTTGTTAGTAGGCAATTTCTTTATCTTTCTTGTTTTGGACTTTTGTTATGGTCAATTTCATCATTTAAATTAATCCTTTCAGTTTTTGAAATGTTCATATTTTGTGAAAATATGAAGTTGAAGTGTGGGAAAAATTTCATCTATTTATAATTTGAATGATTTCATTACTCATACATTAGAATATTATTATAAATAGTGGAATATTATTAATAATTTGAAAATAAAAAATGAATTTATTTTTTGAATTTATTTTTTTGTTTGTTTGTTTGTGTTGTTTTGTTTTTTTTTTTGGGGTCAATGTGGAAGCTGACCCTAGTCTAGGGTAGTAGTAGTAGTAGTAGTAGTAGTAATTGGGTAATCCTCCATTTGTGCATCTTTTGGAAGAAAACTTTATGATGACTATCCCCACCCCACCCCCTCTTGGATGAATCACCACCTACATTGGTACCATACGAGGATGAATGACATGATCATTCCCAACCTCACCTTGGATGAACCAACATTGTGTGCCATGGTACCCATAAGAGGATGAACGGCATGCCCATTCCCACCCCCAAGTTGGATGAACCGACACCTACATTGGCACCATTGGAGGATGAACAACATGATGGCCTCTCAAGGTGGATGAAGAGAGATAGATTGGGTAAGCCATAAAGCTCGGTTAGGTGCCCTAATTTTACGTATTAGACTAGTTTAGCCAAGCCTGGGCCCAATTCTCATAGAGCCCCACTCCCTTTGGGCTTTACACAACATAAAAACTTCACCAGGTTTTTATTCTAAAAAAAATTCAGATACCAATTGAGTATCACGGGGAAAAAAACAATGGCGGGCTTTTTTGAAAAATGAAATGACCACTTCCATTGAGCATATTATGTTTTTTGAAGTGCCCATGGATTTTTTTTTGAATTGCCCGTCTCCATTAAGCATTATTACTCTTTTTTTTTTGGTAATTTGATAATTGTTGGAAATTATGGGAAAGTGGAAGTGGGAGTACCAGGTGTAGCCTAAAGAATTATTTTTAATTCAAAATTATTTTAAAATTATTTTTAATATATTGGGAAGTGGACCCAACTTGCTTGGTTGCTTGGTTGCTTGCTAGCTAGCTAGCCCTACAAAAGTAAAATGGGTGCAAACAAATATTCCATTTAAATATACCTATCCCACATGGGTTTGGGGGATTGTCCAATTCTAAAGCATGAAACCCAATGTTGGATGCTATGATCCCTCGGCACACGCTAAGTGCTTACATGTTTACTTCAACCCCCAAAAGAACACACAACAAAACAAAACAAAACAAAGCAAAGCATAGCAAAGTCCATGGTATTAAAAGTCTCATGTAAGTGGACAAGCTAATAATGGATCATGAGTCCCAACACTCTTTGCCCATGCCCTTTTGGCTCTTGCATGGTCCCCACCTCATTATCTCTCTCATTGTACCTTCCACACCACCATGGTTACTCTAACCCCTCCAAAATGATGTAACCCAATCATATGTTCGGTTAATGTTCTTGTCTTTAATATTATTATATGTGTTTTTGTTGTTGACGAAGCTTAGATCATTCTAAAACCAAAACATCACATTGATTTAAATTTTGACTAAGGATGTTCAAATTCAGCGTTTGCACTAGTGACTTGTGAATAATAATTTGGATGAAATTTGGATGAAGTTTCAACTTTCAAGGATTGAATCTTAATTAGCCCACTTTTTTACAAGGTTTACCAGTAAATTTTTCAATATAGAAAAATATTTGTGAGAAAATTTCCAAAAACTAGTGAATTTAGAAAAATTTACACATTATATTTTTTAAATGCCCAATTTGTTTTTTTTGAGATTTTTTTCTTCTTCAAAATAATAGCATTATTCACCATTTGAAAAAAGAATTGTGATATCAAAAATTTGATGTAATTTTCTGAAAATTACAAACTTTAGTCAAATTTATACTACGAAAAAGTTCCAATTTTTCCTTGTTAAAACAAGACGAAATTTGTGAGGAAAAAAGAAACATTGCAAGTCACAAAGCCTTATTTTCAAATTTGAACCAAGGTTTAAGTTTTTGAAATTTAGGTCATTTTGATTTATATACACGATAATGATCGTGTTCCCAAAATGTTGTGTAAACGTCATTTATTTTAACATTAAAAACATTGAACATGCCCACTCTGAGGGCCCTTGGATGGAGAATTGGAACAAGTTAGTCATTCTAAAACCTTCAAAACCAATTCAAATGAGATACAATTCTTCTACAATTGTCGTTGGGTCTTTTCCAAATTCCAACTACCTCCTAATAACACTTCCAAGTGATATATGATTTGGCGTTCTTTGAAACGAAGAGCCAATTTACTTTGGCTCTTTGGAAATTTTTGATGGAGCTACCATGCACATTGGCACACAATGTTCCAAATTCCCAACAATACATTTGCCATTACATTTGAAGTGGTGAGGTGCAAAAATCGTGACTTATTTTATGACTTGCACCACTACAACCATAACAATTTGTTTTTGGTGAATCATAACACGGAGTGTTCAAAAATTGTGCTTTCATGTGAAGTGTAAAGATGAAGTGATATCATTTATGATACAAGCAATTGTGGTTTGTTAACATATATACAAGTGACCATGGTTTGATTGACCTTATACTTGGGTGTGCTAAGGCATCTCAATATATATACTTCTTTCAAATGAAATAGGTAATTAAGGCAATGAATTTCTGATTTCATTCAACTCATGATGCGGTGATCATCATTGTCATCATTCGATCGACTTTTTATTCAAACTTAGACATGAGATAAGTGAAGACATAATTTTTCACTCAATAAATAAATGATGGATAGGGGATTAAAAAATTTTAACCCAAAAAAAAAAAAGAAAAAAAAAAGAAAACACTAACTAACTAACTAAAAAACATATTGCAATTATTGCAACATCTCCCAATTTCCAAAGGATTTTATTTGTTTTTGGACACCAATGCGTCAGGGAGGGCAAATGAATACCGACCTCGGCATGCAACATATGAACAAATCAAAGGAAACTAACTAACTGCCTTCAATTTTCAACATTTAGGAATGGCTACTTTCAATGGATGATGAGCTTGTTTTTTTCTTTTGGAGGGGGGGGCAGGCGGGGAGGAGAGTATGGGAACTAGGACCGGGCAACCCAAAAAAAAGAAAGAAGGATAGGTCTAGAGATGGCTGGAGTGTTTTTCACTACCTGATTCTGGGGTGAAACCATTGTGGTTTAGACAGTTGGGGCAGGGGGTGATGGGGGTGATGGGCAGGCGGGCAGCGTGGCAATTTTAGGGTTACAATTTTAGGCAATTTGGCAAAAAGGAAATGGATTTGTTGTTGTTGTTGTTGTTGTTTCTTGTGTGATCTTCACAAAGGCTACTAGATTGTCACATATTCCACAAGCTTTCAAAATGGGTTTGACATATTGTTGAGTTTGAAACCTACACATATCCCTCCTCCTCCTCCTCCTCCTCCTCCTCCATCTCCTCCTCCTTCTTCTAGTTGATACTCTTTGGTTTTTGGGTCAAGGTAGAAAGTGTTGCAAAATGCTCACAGATTCTTTTCTTTCTCCTTGAGACGCGCCTTCTCCATCCAGCTCAACTGAGGAGGTGGGTAGTACTTCAATTGACATATATCACAAACCTCTCCAATCACCTGTAGGTAGGTAGGTAGTAGTAGGTACAAACCCCAAAAAACAAAATTGGGAACACACCCACCCCCAAAGTGAGATGAAGTAGTTTAGTAGAGTCCATGGTGCATACCCAAAACTCACAAAATTATGCAAAGTTGTAAGCACATTGTCATGTCAAAGCAAAAATAAGTTAAAAAATTTCCCAAGATGGTGCATGTCAAAGCTAGCATGTTCACAACATGGCACATGCCAAAGCAAAAAAGGTTTTCCAACATGGCACATGTCAAAGCAAAAAAAAAAATTCCAACATGGTGCATGTCAAAGCTAGCATTTTCCAACATGGCACATGTCAAAGCTAGCATTTTCCAACATGGCACATGCATGTCGAAGCTAATATTTTCCAACATGGCACATATCAAACCTAATATTTCACAACATGGCACATTTCAAAGCTAGCATTTTCCAACATGGCACATGTCAAAGCTAGCATTTTCCAACATGGCATATGCATGTCGAAGCTAATACTTTCCAACATGGCACATATCAAACCTAATATTTTGCAACATGGCACATTTCAAACCTAAAAAAAATTTCCAACCGTGTTTTAAGATGTTGGGTTAGCCTACAAGAAAACTCTAACAAAGTTTAAGCAAAAAAAAAAATTAGTACCTTCAATGCTTGGTTAAGGTCTTCTTTAGTATGGGCTGCTGAAATGCAAATCCGTGCCCTCCCTAAAAACACTGGAGTCGCAGGAAATCCCACAGATACAACTGCTACCTGCACACATTGAGCCCGCAAAAAAAAACACTATGAAAAATCATAATGATATTACAAAACAAAAGTTGTCCATGACCTCACCATGAGCTGAAATTGGTAGAGGAAAAGTGGCCTGCTACTTTCTCTCTAGATTTTGGGTTCAATATGTTAGAGAAAACCCTAAATTCACCCTGTCTTTGGGCCTCCTTTCACCCCCTAACCCCTCTTTCAGTGGTATCCGCAAAGTAAGGAAATTTTACTAAAACTCAGTATGAAATGCTGAAACTCAGCATTTAACGCACAAGGTTCAAGAGGAATCATAGTAGCTGTACAGGTAGGAGCAGTGAAAATATATGTATGATAACTCTGTCTTTGGGCCTCCTTTCACCCCCTAACCCTTCTTTCAGTGGTATCTGTAAAGTAAGGAAATTTTACTAAAACTCAGTATGAAATGCTGAAACTCAGCATTTAACGCACAAGGTTCGAGAGGAATCATAGTAGCTGTACAGGTAGGAGCAGTGAAATTATATGTATGTTAACTCTGTTGTATTATAACAGATTTTTTGGAACTGTGATAATGAGTGTTTTATCATAGGATTAAAACACTCGGAAAGGAAAAATCATGAAAAATGGGGGGG